>Ga0256407_10004502_pt1 | contig 23203 bp, 30 predicted proteins | sample RumenRJG_04DNA_FD_193489 | JGI IMG/M metagenome (GOLD analysis project Ga0256407, IMG submission 193489) | Bovine rumen microbial communities from Lethbridge, Alberta, Canada - RJG_04 | ecosystem: Host-associated > Mammals > Digestive system > Stomach > Rumen | place: Canada: Alberta... | reverse complement strand
AAATAACAGTTCAATTATCCGTTATTTATATAGATTATAAATAACAGTTCAATTATCCGTTATTTATATAGATTATAAATAACAGTTCAATTATCCGTTTTTATTTTTAATAATTATGTATCTATAATACATGTTTTTTTATATTAAAAATAAAAAATCAATATTCCGTTTGTCGTATATAAATATGTGTAATGTGATGTGTGTGTATGATACATATGTATGTATGTGTGGTGTGATGGTTCAAGGGCGGGTTTGAGGGAAATAGGATTTTAGGGTGGGTTTGTGGGAAATAGGGTTTTAGGGTGGGTTTGTGGGAGAAAAAAAGAAGGAAAAAAATATTAAAATTTTTTTTTGAATGGGTGGGTTTGTGGGATTCTTTTTTTTTCATTCAATTATTTCTCTTCCCACTCTCCCTCCCAAAAAAAAACTCCCCAAAAAACAGGCCCCTCCCTCAAAAAACCCCTTTATATAAAATAGGGTGGCCAGTGCTATTATTCCTTATAAAAAAAAATAAATAGGGGTTTCCCCCTATACCATATCTACTATAATACTTTCGTATCGAGATTCCATATCCCCCAACACCATGAACTTCCATAAGTTCCAAGCATTTGCCAGGGATACTCTATACTCTTTTGCAATGTCAATCATATCTTCATATAATCGACTTCCCTCTGAATAAGTATATTCCCCTAATTTATTCATTAAAGGTGCATATTGTGGGTCCATACTCATTCCCACTACTTGTAACTCATATCCACACAAGTCGTTTGTAAACTTAGATATTTTCTTCTCTAAATATTCCTCTTCGCTCTGCAACCTCCGTTCTTTTCTTTCATCTGCATAAATCTTATACACATATTTTTCGCATGTATTTTCAACCAGATACTTATAATTATCATAATCATCCAGCTGTGTAACATGCAATCCGTCAATGTCTGTTAGTTCTTGAGCCTTATTAAATTTAGCCTCTACTTCCCTAATATAATTGATATCCCTTTTGAATGATTCATTTGCTTTAAAGAATTCTTCATCAGTCATATCATCATGGACTTGTTTGACCTTATAAATTCGGTCTAACTTTTCTTTTTCGGATACCAATTTCATTTTGATACTGTCTGGATATATTTGCTGTATCGCTAATACATCGCTACTTTGAATTCTATCCCAACGGCCACTGTATGGTGTATCGTCGGTATTAATCTCTGGTCTTTTATACCAGAAATAATTTTTATCGTAATCGTTGAATTCATCTTCATTGATTGTTGCCTCATGTAAATGACTCATTTTTTCAACTTCTTCTGCATTCCAATGAGTCACAATGTCAAAATCATAAGCACCTAATAAGCCTATAACTCGAAGTTGGTTCTTTGTATCTTCAGTAATTTTTTTATTTTCCATAATTATCTCTCCTTTTTTAAAAAAATTAAAAGAACAGACTCCTTAGAATCTGCTCCTATATCTTGCAAGTATTTCATCCAAGCATTCATCATGTATATAACTGTAGAGCTCTATTTTAAACTCTACACTTTCACCACTTTTCTCCATGAAAGTTCTTTGTCGTCTTCCTCTAATAATCTTCCATAGAGTCCATATTAAGTTATCATTCCATTTTAATCCTTTCTCTATTAAGCCTAATGCTTCTTCTCTCATTTTTCTGTATTTTTCTTGCTCTTCCTTCATTGGCTTACCCCTACGGTCTTTCATATTTCCTACAAATTCTTCAAAGAATTTTTCATCTTTGGTCACTAATTTTGTAGTAAATAACCCCGTATTAATTGTGTCTCCCGGAAATCCTTTAATGTTTTCAATTTCTTCCCAAATAACATTTAGACCTTCTTCAACAATATCGAATGGAATTCTACCTTCTTTAGGCATTGCAATTCCAAATCTAATTGTTTCTTCAAATTCATCTTCTTCTTTTTCACCAATCACAATGTTATTTACAGTTACAACATCATTGATTTCTTCACTTGTCATTTTATCTACATCTAAACTTTGCATGATTTCTATTTGTTCTTTAGTAATGTTCATACCAAATCTCTCCTATATTTTTTTCACCTTCAAGTCTCATCGACTCCCATCTCCTCCCGAAGGTGTGCAAATCCTTTGTTTGTGATTTGCATACAGTGATTATGTTTTTTGCCGAGCCGAAGGTGAGATTTGGCTACAAAAGAGTGCGGAGAGTGCTCGAATTTTTTATTCGAGTGCTCTCCGTGCTATTTTGGTGCCAAATTTGGAGCAAATGGAGTCATTTTTTGTATTATGGGAAGCGAGGGTGCTCGAATTTTTTATTCGAGTGCACTCGGTTTTCAGAATACAAAAAAGGGCTTCAGTTGCCCAAGCCGAAGCTCAATAATAAACTTTTCGCACTTAAGTTACGGTGCGAAAAGTTTATATTGAGAAAAAACATAATCTTGCTTTGCAAATCACAAAGGATTAAACCCAATCCCCCTCTTCTTTTTTACTTCCCCCCCCTAAAATGGGCGGGAGGGAGGGTACACTTTCTTTAACTATCTTTCTCCTTCCCTCTCCCATAATCCCCCCCCCAAAGCCCCCTCTGGCGACTGAAGTGGGAATATACTGCGGTATATCGAGGGTTGGTGGTGGGTAATATAAATAGGTTTTAGGGCGGGCTTGGGGAAATCACGAAGCCCCGAGGGGAGGAGGGGGTTCGTAATACTTTAGGGCGGGGTCGGTACAGAGGGAAGGCTGTCCTCGCTAGAAAACCGAAAGGTTTATCTTTTTTGACGACACCCTCATCCTCGGTCGTCAAAATTGATAAACCTTTAGGTTTTCGTTGCCGCTCCACAAAATTTTCCTCTCAATTTGCGGCAGCGACCCCGAGCGAGCCGAAGGCGAGCGAGGATTCTCCTTGTATAAAAAAAAAGAATTATGCAAGTCCACTTGGGACTTGCATACAAATTACCCATAGAATCACCATTATTATAACCCCCAATGGGATTATAATTTCCCATTTAAATCTCTTCATTTCTCTTAGAAGGGATTTCTTTGGGTATAGAGATGTTTTACTATCTCTATACCTATTATATGTAGATGAATTAAAATCCATCTATATCAACTCCCCAAATGAATATTGGGTGAATCCCATATATATCTGTAGCTATTTGCAAACATTCTTCACGAGTGTCTGCCTGAGCCACTATTCCACCTCCTTGTGGGGTGTCTTGTTTGTCTAATCCCCATCTACAATTATGATGGTTCATAGAACAGTTATACATCATGTTGTTGTCTTCTGCAATATCTCTAATTGTTTGTAGGTCTATATTACTGAGTTGGAGTCTTTTAATAGCTAATGCGGTTTCTCTTGCATTAGCACCATTGTATTTGACTCCTCCAAACATGGATGGGAATTTTTGTAACCATTTGATTTTCTCGTTTTCATTTATTGTTCTAACTTCTCTGATTATTTGTATTGCCATTTATATCTCTCCTTAATTAATTAAATAGTTTTACGGGATTTCGCCCGATAATTTTAACAGTTAATAATTATAAAATCATTTCTGTATAGTTTAGTAAACATCTCAATCCACCAGAAACATTCTAATGGACAGATATATTTAAAGTTATTTGCATTTGAATGCACACTCACATAGTTCTCTTTCCCTTTGTTATGTATCTTAATTGTGATACTTTGATGTTGATAGTTTGCTAACTCAATTACACCAACATCCCAAAGGTCGACAATGTCATTTACAATTTGTGTAAAATATTCATCGTCAATTTCTTCAATATCTGCTATTTCATATTCAATTTCATCCACATACATTGTATTGTAGATTTCTTTGATTTCCTCTTCCATGACATTGTATTCATCATCGAAGAAGATACATTTAATAATATTTTTAACAATGTTTTGCATATTTATCTCTCCTTTCTCCCCTTTTAATTGAAGGGAGATTTGTTTTTTTTTAGGAATTTGAAAATTCCTATGGTTAAATTTCTATAATTTATAATCAATAAACATTTTTATTGTGTATAAGTTGATATTAAATTGTGTTTAAACTGTACACAAATTGAACACAAGATACACCCGACGGCATTGAATTGCCAACGAAAGAAAAAATAGCGAGAGGAGTTTTGCGAAGCAAAACCAAAATCCGTATGTTCGGAGGAGCGGAAGCGACGAAGGACAATAGGATTTTGTCGAGCTATTTTTTCTGGTTTGTACACGGCTCGGGGAGTTTTGCAGAGCAAAACCAAAACTTTATGTTTGGAGGAGCGAAAGCGACGGAGAACAATAAAGTTTTGCCGAGTTGTGTGCAAATTGTTGGCAATTTAATGTCGTTGTGTGTATCTTGTGTTCAACTTGTGTACAATTTAAACACGATTTAATATAAACTTATACATAATGAAACTGTTTATGATTATAAATTATAAAAATTTAACCATAGGAGTTTTTAAATTCCTAAAAAAAAATAAATCTCACAAAATTCCCCTATCCATATATTTTAATATCTAATTATCTATCATTATCCCTTTCGACTTATTTTCTATAAGTCCCCCCCCCATAGCCCCCTCTGGCAACTGAAGTGGGAATCGGGTCTGTCGCATCTCTAAAAAAATTATCATTCTGCGGCAGAGCCGACCACCGGCGAGCCGAAGGCGAGCCGGCTCATGAGCGATAAGCGAATGAGGATTAGTTTGGAAGTATGGCTAATAATCCAATTCGCCCAAAAGGCGAATTGGAAAAAATCAAATCAACCGTGCTTTAGCACGGTTATGAGCGAGCCGAAGCGAGCGAATCAACATTAGTTTGGAAATATGGTTAATAAACCAATTCGCCCAAAAGGCGAATTGGAATATATTAAATATTCATTTTTTGCCCTGCAAAAAATGGAAATTATCTGAGCATTATTTTGTAATGACATTTAATAAACCAATTCGCCCCAAAGGCGAATTGGAATATACCCCCCATTTCAAAAATGAAAAGTAAAATAAACTCTGCCGATATATGATTTTTAATAAACCAATTCGCCCCAAAGGCGAATTGGATAATATTAAATAAACCAATTCGCCCCAAAGGCGAATTGGAATATTAACTGGTAAGTTTACTATAAATATCCAATAATTTGACGGCGACTTAAACCTCTGTCGCCGTCGATAATTGACTCGCCTTTCACGAAATTTTTCTGAGCCAAAGCGAAGAAAAATGAGGGAAAGGCGAGTTCGCCTCGCTTCGCTCGGCAATTATTCGCTATACACAAATTGTGTTTAAGTTGTGTATAACTTATATCTAAAAAAAAAGTGAGGTCGTTAGTAGAATTCTACTACGACCCCATGTTGTTTATGATAGGATATTATATATCCTAAATCATGTTTATTAGTAATGTCAAGTATAATTTTTATTATATCAAGTGAGTTTTCACTTGGATGAAATGAAAACTCACTTTCTTTGTAGTTTACTTCAATAGGGTATTTACATACCCTTTGGAATTCTTCTTTGAAAATATCTAACATTATACCACCTTTGCAAAAATTGAAAAGAAGAAGATTTATTCTTCTTCTTCAACTTCTTTAAGATATTTATCGATATCTTCTTCATATTTTGCTTCTATAAAGTCAAGATACCTTTCGTTTAATTCTTCTAATGTTGGATTAATCCAATTACGAATTAAACTTTTGTCGGAATTGATTTTATCTTCTAATTTTGCAAGTCTAACTTCTAATTTTTTTGCAATTTTTTTATCGTTCTGGGTTAAAATTTGAAGTCTTGACAATTTTTTTTCGTTTTTTACAAGTCTTGAAGTAACTACTACTTCGTTGTCTTCGAAATCTTCGAGAGTCTTTAAGACTATTTTTTCGTTCTTACTGCTATATTCTAATTCTTCGTTATCGTTTTTAACGAATATCGGGAGGTTTAAGACCTCGTTTTTCTGTTTTTTGCTTAATGCCATAATAACACACTTCTTAATTTTTTCGAATGCTTTAAGCATTCGATAATAATAGTATGTTGAAACCTATATATAAATGTTTCGTTTTTTAATCATATAACTATGTTATATTAACATATCAAATACAATTACATTTAGGTTAACCTAAATTTGATTAATTAGTTTCATTTGAAACAGTTACACTTGCAACAGTTGCATTTGCAACAGTTGCATTTGCAACAGTTTCATCATGCAACAATTAATTTAGGTATGCCTAAATTTATATACAACTTATACACAAGGCGAATTTATATACAATTTAGCCACAAAATAAGCATAAATTAGGCACTCCCTGATAAATCAGTGTAAGTTTTCTCACAAAAAATTTCCAAAAATTAGCATACGAACATTTTATGAGGTTATTGGATTTTTTTTTGTTATATTATAAGCTCTTTGATTTCCTAGCATAAATAAATGTCATTGAGAGTTTTGTTAATACCAATAACCTCAAACGGTGTGGGAAGGATTCGAACCCTCGGACATTTCTGTCGCTCGCTTTCGAGGCGAGTGCCTTAAACCTAGCTCAGCCACCACACCAAAAGGGATTCCAAAAAGGAATCCCTACAATGGTTTAATTACGGCATGTATGGAATTAGTAACTTCCAAGCGACAAGGGAGGGATTCGAACCCTCGTGCCCTCATCGGACTCCGGATTAGCAGTCCGGTAGAATAGGCCGCCTATCTGACCTTGTCAAAACAACCCTACCATTTGGTAGGGTTGAAAGGAGAAAATAAATGAGCAAAAAGGTGGGGACCACCCTCACCCTTTTAGTCATTTTCAATATATGAAAATATCTAAAACATATTTTTCTGGGGAGCACGGGAATCGAACCCGAGCAAAGAACACTCCCCATCTGAAGGGCCCTCTTGCTTTGGGACCACCCGCCACAAGAGGGCTAATTGAGTGTGTGTGTTTATTATGAATTAATCAGGTAGGCATGGGAATCGAACCCATTGAAAGCATCCTACCATATGGACGAGGGTCTCACCAGACCCCCTATGGTAAACTTTTTATAGCTATTCTGTGCCCACTTCGAGGCACAATAATATATTGGTAAGAACATATATATAAATGTTTCTATTTGATTAGCGAAAGCAAAAAATCATAAGATATATCATCACTTATCACGAGATTCTCAATTGCCTCATCAACTTCAATAAGCTAATTTCTAATCCTTTCTACCTCTTGCTCTGCAACAGTTAAATCATAATTTAATTTTAAAGATAATTCAGTTAATTCTTTATATTTTCTTTCACTATCAGTCACGATTTTCCAATTATAAGGATTATACATTTTCCTCCTCCAAAAACATTAGAAAATAATTTTCTTTTTCCTCTTGTGTAAGATTCATTGCTTCCAATCTTTCCTCAATATACGATATTTCCATTTTAAGTTGTTCTTCTCTTCCAGCAAGATGTTTAATCTCTTTTTCAAGTTTATGTTTTAAAACAACTAATTTAATGAATTTTTTATAACGGCTGAACATAGTTTTCCTCCACATATTTCTCTATAGCCTGAATAATTTTCTCTTTGTATATCATAGGGACTTTTTCATACCATTCCTGAGCAGTTAATTTCGGCTCTTCGATAATAAGTGCAAGATAGATGTTGGTATCATATCTCGCCCTTGTCAATCTGTCATAAAATCCAATACCATTTATATTTTTTATTTTTAATGATATTTCATCTTCATCGAATTTTAATACTATTCGTGCCATCACTCTAACTCCAATATCTGTTGAAATTCCTTTATGTCGAAGTCATCAAGCCACATTTTTTCATTGGCTCTTTCTTCAATAGGATTGACTTTTCCTTCTTCCCCCTCTAATGTGTAGAATTTTGGCTTTGACCTCTTCACATTATATGTTGTTAGAGAATTGTTGATGTTGCAACAATAAATAAGGCTCAATTCATTCCAGTTAAACCATCTGTTTGTGAAAAAATCCTCATGACACGGTCTTATCAAGACTCCATCATGTCTATTGGCTTCCAATTGCTTTGCACAATCATAGGTACTTCTCAGACTCCATGCTTTTAAATAAGGAATCGGCTCAAAATTTTTAAATTTATGTGCGAAATTCAATCTTGTCGCTAAAGGAAGTTCTGTTAGCCATGTGTCATTTATTTTTAACACATCAACGATATTATCTTCATAATCCAACATACATAAGCCGACACCATATCCACCAACATCATCTTCTCTGATACAATAATAGCCACCCACATTCTTATTTATGATACAAGGCCATGACATACCATCACACACCCTATTCACATACGGTATTGGAATGAATTTATCTTCATCCAATGATATTTTACTTTCAGAGGCATAATTCATGAGTTTCCCGACTTTTTTGTAACCGGGCTTGAATCTGTTCATGATATAGCCCCGACCATTCATGATTTGAGAGAAAATAGAAAGAGCATCGTGTTGTATATTATATATATTTATTGCAAGATTGTAATCAAACCAGTATCCACGATATAATAGGTTAAGGAGCTGTGGAACAGTAAACATTCCCTTGTAATATTGATAACTAATGTTATTTTTCTTCCCCTCTCCCTTATATACTGCTTTGCATTTTAATGCTTTGTCTAAATTGACTTCAACATCTTTAAAATCTTCGCAAAGTAACATAAATCCATATGGGTCACATATGGATTTAGGTAAACTTGGATTTTTTTTCATTCTAACATTATAGTAAAATTCATGGAAATCCGTAAAAAAGGATTCTGCATTAGTATTAGCACATCTTTTATCTGGGTGGAATTTAGAGCTAATCCTAAAAGAATCATGTAGCATTATTACACCTCATCAATTAATGTGTTTAATAATAATACGGCAAATTTAGCATCTTCCACATCACCATTGCAGTGATTCAATGCCCACCCAATCGCTTTCACCGCATTATTAATTCGACCACCATTACGATATTTCAAACAATACTTAATTAATGCTTTTTGCTTATTTAATGCTTCTATCTCGGACAAAATACCAAACAACCTTTTTCCTTGTCGTCTTTTGAGGTTATTCCATTTGTCACATAAAATTTACTAATTTTTCTTGGTGTAATCCTTAACATATCACTAATTTCGTATCTGTGGAGCATTCTATCGAGAATCTGGTTTGCAGTTAGACATTTCCCTTCCAGATATAGCAATCTGGCAGAAGTCCAGTAGAAATCCTCATATCTCGCAATGCTTCTTGAATAATATACATTATCATATAGCTCGAAATTGGATAATCTGTTGCTAATACTATTTCTTTGCATATTAAATGTTCTTGTTACGAATTGGATTTTTGGGAAATAACACCATACAAGACAAATATCATCATTGTATATTGTGCTTTGCCTATACCTACCCCTATTTGGTGATAAATCGGCATACAAATTATAACCTCTTATAGGATTAAGTAGGTCTTCATTATTAATAATATTATCGCATTCCTCTGCACAATTTTCACATTCAATAAATGATATTTTGAAATTATGTTTAAACCATTCTTTTTGAAGGTATTTATTATAGTGATTCCCCGAATCAAGAACCTCGTATAAGATAGATTTAAGGTAGAATGGGGAAAGATTCGTTTTTCCAACAAATTTTTTGTTATTATGAAGATTTTCGAGAATATAAATCATTCATTTCCCTCCTTCGGCATTCTTCCATCTCTATTTTTTGGCTCTTGAACTTTTTTGTCATTTTTCGGGCCTTTTGCTTTATCACTATCAATCATTTGACTGTTTTGGTCATAATTATTGTTGTTTACATTGTTTCCGATGGTTCTGACAAGGAAAATTTCTTCAATTTCATCAGTAATACCCGGTGCAGCACCTCTAAATCCTAAAACAGCTCTTGCTTCGTTACAAGTAATTAATCCAAGTTCTAAAGCAGTTTTTACCCATATAATACTTTCTGAAGGCAATTCTGTAGTAGTTGGAGGGAATGCAAGATAGATATTATGGTAATCTTTACCTTTTATAATGCCTTGTTTTTCCAAAAATGGTACATAATATTCATCGGCTTGAAAATCATTTTGTTCTCCACGATAATCACTAATTTCTTGCATGAAAACTGCTGCTTGGGTCTTACCACCAGATAAATTACTGATTTCCCCACCCATAAGTGATTCTGGAATGCTTAACATACCCAAATCACGACGAGATTCCTGCAAAATAGAAATTAAATGACCAACATCATTAGCAAAACTTAATGTTCTTGGCTCAATTCTTGCATCAGAGACTAAATCATCTCCAGCAGCTAACTGCTCTTCTAATGTAATTCTTGCTTTATTAATGAGATTGTCTCCAGCTTGTTCATCATTAACCTCACTTACATCAACCGCCCATTGAACGATTGGAATTGCATATCTGTTTAAAATCTCTGCTAAATCAAGTCTATTATTTAAAAATTGGTGTAATGTGTCTTGTAAGTGATTTACAATACTGTTTCCAAAAATAGAACCAATATTAGGGTCGTTTGCAAATACCTTAATATGTTCTGGAGGAATTTTAAATTCTCTTCCACCATAGTTGTATAACCAATGTTTTATTTCTCCGAAGTGAGGACCCGGTTCATACATCTCTACAGATATATCACGAGGATGAATTACAAAAATTTCTGTTGGTATATCGTTATCGTCACGATTCCCATCATATAAAATAGCAGTTCCATACAAAAAGTATGATTTCCACATATCTCTATACAAGCTTCTGTTAAGTATAGCACTTAGTGGTTTACATTTTTCCTCTAATTCCGGTAATCTCTTTCCATGAGCATCCTCTACTGTCAAAGTATAATAACTCGGAACAATATTCGCAATATATTTTTTTATGATTTTCTTTAAAATAGTTCTTTGATATAATCCATCAAGAATCTCATATGTCAGTTGGGCAGGAGCATATTGATTTCCAAAAACCCTACTACCATTATGAGAGGGATTATACTTCAAGATTTTCTTAGCTTGTGCCATATTATCTACCTTTTTTCAAAACAAGAACAATGGTGATGGTGTTCTTAAATTTTGTTTCTTCTCTTCGTATATTTACCTCTACGATTTTTTATATATGTTTTGTCCCCCAATATATTCGTACCTAAACTATAACTCTTGAAAGGTCTTGTTCTTTTTCCACCTTCACTAATATATTTGGTGATTGCGAGGTTACATAACATGAAACTATCAACAAAATCGTCAGACTCCCCTTTTTTAAACACAGTTCTGTCGTTTTCTGTCACTTCTCTTGTATATTCACCCATTTCTTTTAATAATTTTTTATGAGGGAATATTTTTACATATTGATTTTCCATGTTATTAACGGTATTTTCAACAAGATTTACTTTTTGCGGTTGGGAGAAAATAATATCATCAACCTCATAAAAGGAGTTGTGATTTACTTGTTCTGCCAAAGCTTGTCCCACTCCAGTTGCATCAATACAGCCCCATTGTAATTTGGGGAATTGTGTTGGTAAAATAACATTTAAATAATGTAAAATATCGGTATATCTTGTTCCTAATTGCCAATATTTGAAGTATTTTGCTTCCCAATCGCCTTGTGGTGTTTGTGTTGCGACTGTTAAGACTGAATTATTCCTTCTTTTACCGAAATCCACTCCAAAAACAGCAGGTCTTTGATAATCACTGAATACTTTTGGTTCTTTACATACAGAACACATTTCAATTAAATCACTATAAAATGGCATTGATATTGAATCTAAAAATTCAAGGCAAAATTCCCTTCTGAATTTTTCAACCCCAATTGTAGATTTAATTGTTTCCAATTCATCAATAGTTAAACGATATTTCGCACGAGAATACATGACTTTATCATTTTCATCTAAATCAGTGATTTTAAATCGATGTAAACTATATCTTCCATTACTTGGACAAGGTTTTGGCTTTCCGTTATCTATATAACATTCTGATATTTGTTTTGCATTTTTAATATTCTCAAAGAAAAATCCGGCTCTTGAACGAGGTGTTCCAGCAAGTACAATTTCTGCTTGACCTATTTGCCCAGTTACTACTGGCAAAATAGTCGCCATTGCATCTGCATCCATCGATTGTGCCTCATCAATATATAATGTATTTAAACCACTTCCAACAAGGTTGGAATCTTCTTTCTTACCAGATGCTGCCCCAGCAGTTTTGAATGCAATTCTTGTCCCATTCTGGAGCTGTTTATCTAACTTGTTTTGTATAATAAATGATGATTGCAAAATAGGTGTTCTTAAAACCATATCATTAAAAACATTTGCAAATACTTTTGCTTGGTCACCAGTTGGGGCTAATAATGCCATTTGTTGATTAGGTCGGAAAAATGCTTTATGAAGCATATCAACAATCATTGTTAAAGTTTTTCCAGAACGGCGTGAGCAAAAAAGAATCTTATAAGGGCTTTTATCTCTTAAAAATGTTTTTTGTTGTGGTTCTAACTTATATTTTTCCATTTGAACATTATTTAAGAAATGTTCAGCAAAAAAAACGGGGTCGTGATAGGCTTTCTTTAGTATCTTTTGAACCTTCTCATTCATTCTATCGCCTTATAACTCGTTTAAAATCCTATCAATGTCATCATCTGTGATTTCCTCAATATGATTTTCCTCTTTTCTTTGATATTTTTTAAAATTAGAAGTATCATTATGTCCTATTGCCACATTATAACCAATACTTGGATTTGTAGTGTTATACATATCGATGTAATGTGCTTCAATAAGGTCTAAATCTTCTATTGGAACCTTATCTGCAAGAATTGCAAAATCAAAAGCCTCTTCTCCATACTCTCTTATCGCTCTTGAAATAGGATAATTATATTCTTTTCTATTCTTGGCTTTAGATTCTCTTATATGTTGAGAAAATCGCTCTTGACTACTTTGCACGGTTTGGCCAATATATTTTAATCCATTACTAAAATTTTTAATTAAATATATTTCACCGAATTCTTTTTCAGACATATATAATAATTATTAATATCTTTTATTTAAACTTTTCTCCTAATATGTGAACTTTATTCATGAATCTATATATAAACATTCATTATTTACAACAAAATGGGCTTTATATTTCTTATTTTGAATAAACTCTTATTTATATATAGATTTTAACAATTCACATGATAATTAATAATTATCTACAAATTAATTTTAAGATACTATGACCGACGAAGTTTTATTACAGTCTATTTCAATTTCTGATTTTTCGGAAGATGAAGATGTTGTAAAAGTAGATGGATATATGGCACACGAAGGTGTGCTGAATCGCCAAACTTTTACTAAAGAAGAATTGGAAAAGGCTGCGAAGAGTTTTATTGGCAGACCAATAATGAAAGAACATACTAAAGCCGTAGACGAGGTTATTGGTACTATTACCGATGCTAATGTTCAATTTGATGAAAAAACCCAAACATACGGACTTCATTATGAGGGTCAGATAGGGGCAGAACATACAAAATTGGTAAAGGACATTAAAAGACAATTTGTGTCTGATGTTAGTATGAGGATTGGTTATGAATCAAGTCCAACTCATTATTGTAATATTTGTGGAAGTCCAATAGGCAGATGTTCACACTCATTTTCTAATCCAGAATTCGCACCAATTGCAACGAATTTTCATGGAAAACATTTAGCCGTTGTAACTCAACCCGCCGACAGAACATCTTCGATTACAATGTCTTTTTCTGATGACGGTCAAGTTTATGATGAAATTGAAGAATTTTTAAGGAGGACTAATATGTCTGATTTTGAAGAAAAATATACTAATTTAGTTGAAGAGTTTAGTGAATTTAAAATGAATCACAACGATGAAATTACTAAACTTGAAAATGATTTCAAAGAGCAAAAAGCAAAATTAGAATCTGATATGGCTGAAAAAGTCAATGATTATGTTTCTTTAAAAGCTGATTTTGATGCAATGAGTGCTGAAAAAGAAGAATTAGAGAAAAAAGTTGAAGAATTAGAAAACGAATTTTCAGCAATTGAAGCAGAAAAATTAAATTCTTTAAGAAAAGAAGTATCTGCTTTAAATAAAGAAGTTTACGGTAATTTAACTGAAGAACAAATTAATTCATTTGAAGAAGCTACTTTAAAACAATATGTTGATTTATTCTCTCACCAAAAATCTAATATGCCTTCAGTAAAACCTAATGTTGACTCTAATAATCAATATCAAGGTAAAGACTTTGAAGACGCTAATCCCGTAGACAGCTTATTAAACAGAATTCAATAGAGATGATATAGATGATACATTCAAGTGGACAAATTATTACTGGTAGAGCAGCAGAAGTTATTCAAGATGGTATTGGTGTAAAACCAGATACTGAAGGTTGGTATAGGACTGCTTACAAAGCTTTAGTTTTAGCAGATTCTCCAGATGGAAACGATTCAAATGTATATGGTCCTTGGGTAAAAGAAGCAGCAGCTGGAGAAGATGACAAATTTGTCGGTATTATTGGTGATGATGATGCACCTTATGCAAATGTAAATTTAGATACCAATAATCCAGTTTTAGGATACGGTGAATCTAAAAGCTTTGCAGTCGGTGATGTTATGACCATCGAAAGAAATGGAATTCTTTCTGTTATTGCCGGAGCAAATATCACTCAAGGTGATTATTTAAAACTCGCAGATAATGGTGCTTTCCAAAAAGGTAGTAGAGATGAAGGTATTGGATTCGCAATGGAATCCGCAAAAGCCGGAGAAAGGTTCAGAGCAACCATTTATTCAATTTAAGGAGACTAGAATATGCAACCAATAGATGATTTTGCACAACAACCTCAAAGAAGTGAAGGTCATTACTTTAGAAATACTCAAATTGCACCAGAAGTAATTAAATTCATAGAAGAAGAATCTATTTTAAGACAATTCTTCACACCTAAACCAATGAACGGTGTACTTTCTAAAAGTTTCAGAATTGAAAGAGAAGAAGGTATGGCAGTCCAAATTGCTGGTAACTCCGAAGTTCCTCGTGAAGAAGATGTCCGTAGATTATTCACTATCTACTTACACAGAAATGCTACTGGTTATAAAATTGATGACGATGATAAAAAAATCAATCGTGATGACCCTGGCTATGAATCCCGTAAAATGCAAGCTGCATTAAGAAGGATGCTTAAAAAAGAAAATAAGGACATTATGGATGTAATGTTCGCAGCAGCACAAGTTATTACTACCATTCCAAATACTGGTAGTTTTGATGTAGAAACCATTTCCGATACTGTTGCAAAAATGATTGATAATGCAAGAAAAGGTATTAATCATATTACATTAGAACCAGATGTAATTCTCATGCCTTATCAAATGTTTGTAGAATTACAAAAAGACCCTAAATTCCAATTTGTTCCAGAAATTTACCAAAGAATCTTATTAGATGCTAAATTAGTAGATGGAGGAAACAGAGGAATTGCATTTGGTGAAACTGGTCAAGTTGTAGCTGGTTTAAGAATCATAACCGTAAACGAACTTGAAAATACTGCTATTATTTTAGACAGTTCCAAAGATTCATTATGGTTAGCAGAAGACCAAGAACCAACTATTACCAAATACAGAGATGACGAACATATTTCTGATATTGTAGATATTAGACACGACGAACAACCAGTTTGTGTATTACCAGAGTGTCTTGCAGCTATTAAGAAAGCAACATAAGTATTATGAAATTTTAAAAGAGGTGTATTTATGGCTGAAAAAAAAACACAAAAGAAAAAAACAACTACAAAGAAAAAAACAACTACACAAAAAGTTAAATTAACTTTTAGACCAATTGCTTCTGGAGCGAAAGAAATTAATTTACGCTTAAAAACAAAACAAATAGAAGATAGAGACGGAAGAGAAGTTCAAGTCACAGTTCCTCTTATAGATGGTCTTCCAGAATACCTTACTGTTAAAAAAGATGAGGTTATTGAAGTTACCAAAAAACAATGTGATGAATTAGAGAAACTTGGTTTTGTTGAAACAGAAGAAGAATATCAAACAAGATTGGAATTTGTAGATAATTTAGATAATCAACATCCAGATAAATTAAGCTTTGAACAAATGAATGGGTATAATCAAGGTCAATTGACCATGAGAGATTCCCAACACAAAGTTTATATGGATAAATTAATCAGATTATAAGGGAAAAATATGCTATCTGTAGACCAAGTACGATTATTGCTTCGTATCGATAAAGATGATATAACTGATGATGATTTACAAACATATATCGATTATTTCATTAAAACAACACTATCAAGGGTTGGGTTGCCTGCTCAGAGAGATAATACTATTTTAGATGACCCTACCTTCGAAGAAGCAGTAATGGCTGCGATAGCATGTCGTTTATCTCTCACAGATTTAGATATTATTCACTCCCCATCTGGTTATAAGGTTGGAGATACATCTGAAGATTATAAAAATACTTCATTTGGTAATTATGGACAAATTCCAAGTTGGTGTAGTTTGTATGATGATTTATTAGATAGTTTATCTTCCAGATATAGTGACTTAGCAAATATTCAAGTCTTTAGAAGAACTGGTATGTCTGTTCGTAGAAAATGGTGTAGGGATTTGTATTAAAATGGCTTTTAAACATATATTAGGAAGGACATCTCGTGGAGATGAACAAATTTTATTATTACAGATGGGCCATTCACACGAAAAAGATGAAATAGGATTTCCAAAGAAAGAATTTGTTCCTATACAAGAATTACATGGTATTATACAAGCTCCACAAAATTCTGATATTGGATTTAAGGGGGAAGAATCTAATCCTCGTTATATCGCATATTTAATGCCAGAATTTAGTATAGACATGGATAAATTAGCTGATTATCGTATTAAGCATATTAGACCTTATGAAACTAAGGTTTTTAAAATAATGCAATATAATCCTAATTTATTTTTAAGACATAACAGACATCATGTAAAATTAGTGTTAAGGTTGGAAAAGAAAAATGAGTAGCTTTATTGAAATTGAATCTGATTACGAATATATTTTAGGAGAAGTAACTGGGAATGTTTTAAATTTTGAAGCTATGTTTCGTAGTGGAGAATGGACTCGTGATGAATTAGAAAAAATTAAAGATGAATTGGTTGAAGCCGGACAAACATTTGCTACTGCACAAGGATTAGGAAATAGTAAATTATACGAAAATATTAGGGCGGAAATTACTCGTCAAGGAACTGTAAATTTTACTAATAATGCGATGGATGACTATGGCCGTTATTATGCAGGACATGTTGAATATGGGCATAGAACAAAAAGTGGAGGTTTTGTTCCAGCTAGACCTTTTATGAGACCAGCAATGTATGCGGTTTCTGAAGCAAGTAGAGGTCGTATCGCAGGGAGTCTTTCACGATGGTTAGAAGCTATGTGGAGTTCTAATTCAATGTGGGCTGGTGGTCCATTAAGCTTTGGGCACAGTCAATCTAGTAAAAATTATACAAGAGCATTTTATAGTGAATCACAATATATGAACAAAAATGCCGGAAAAGGAAATACATTACCACATCAATCCCCTTCACGAATTCGACAAGGTAATCAAGCATATAGTGTTCATAGAGATGGAAGTACGGCATACAGTAAGTCAGTAATGTCAAATTTTGGTTGGAAATAATATGAGCTATACAAATCAAATCACAAAATCAATATTTGAAATAATCGGAGATATTCATCCAGAAGGATATTATTTCAATGATATTCCAGTTTTCTTAAATAAAGATGATACAACACAATATCCAGAAATTCGTGTTTCTCCGTTTATAGATAGAAAAAGTGTTGATTATCAACGATATATGGAAAAAAGTTATACCAAATATCGTCAATATGAGGCAGCTGTTTTTCAAATTGACATTTATTCGAGAAATGTAATACAAACTCATGAAATTTTTGATGCATTAAAACATCGTATATATGATTTTTTTAATTTAGAAACCGTTATTTATAATTGGAATCCTAATTTTAAAGAAATAGATACTAATGTTTATAAAAATATAGATTATGCATTAACTGGAGAGTTATTTAAGGATATTTATAGTGTCAGAATTTGTCATGAAAAATTAAAAAGAGTTTTTTGTTATGAAGATTTGGAAGAAGACTCTTGGTATGTTGATAAAGATGGTTTGTATGTATGCACTAAACAAGATTTGAAAGGTTTAGATATTAAAGTATTAATGCAAGGAAGATTATTTTCTAATGGAGATGCTTATTCAGATAGAGGACTGCATTTTCAAGAAATCATCGACCAACGAAATTTAAGTTCATTAGGTAAAAATGAAGTTGAAAGAATTTCTTTTGATTTATTTATATTATACAGTCATGTAAGAGAAAGGGAAGCCATTCCCGAAATCAAAAAGATTCGTTATCCTACAAGAAAACCAATTAGAAAAGTGAGATGATAAAATGGCGAAAAATAAAAAAGTTGAAAAAAAGGTTGTAAATAAACAACAAGAAAAACAACCACAGTTATTTTCACAAGAAGAATTAGCTCATTTACTTGGTATGAGTAAATATCAGCTTGATTCTTTATATAGTATTAGAGGTATAGACCGTAAGACAAAAATGAGTTTAGAAGAAGCTCGTGAAACTTTTAAAAATATAGTGTGATAAAATGGCAACTAGTATACCAACTTTTAAATTACAAATTAGTGAAGGTATGATTGATGTCGACCAATCAGCAGATAGGCTTTTTGGTTACTGTATTGAAGCATCGAAAGGTCCAGTTTTAGAACCTATTTTTGTTGCCTCTAATACAGAAGCGAAAAGGATATTTGGTGTTGATTTTGCACCTCATTTCTTCCAAAAACCAACTGGATTAGTAATCTGTCGTGTTGGATTTGAAGATATGGCAAAGGCCGACCTTGTATATCCAATGAAAAATACAGCTACTGGGGACAATGCAGACCCAGTATGGGAAATTGATAAAACCGAAGCTAATAAAAAAGATATTTTATTAATTTCAGCTACTTCTGAAGGAGCATCTAATCATAAAGTATTAATTACCAAATCCTTAACTGGTGCTGGATATAATTTATCTGTTACTATTGAAGGAGTAACTGCTAAAAATTATCAGAATTTAAGAAATTTAACCAGTGTTGTTAAAAAAATTAATAGTAAATTCAGTAATTATTTAGAAGCTAAATTATTAATTTCCGAAGAAGAATTTAATGCTAACACAAATGAAGAGAGTTTTAATAGAGAACAATTTGTTGAATTAACTAATGATGGAACCCTAACTGGTGGTTCAAATGGTGTTATGTTAAATACCGATGGAACTAAATCAACTACTTTAGTTACTGATGCAACTAATGGATTATCTAAAAAAACTGGTACGGGAACTAATGGTCAATATACCGATACTGAAACCAATCCAGAAACAACCTTAAGAACTGCTTATGAAAAAGCATTTGAAAAAATCCAAGAAGTTGATTTAATTGGTATTGCAACTTTAAGTGGTTCTCGTGCAGTACAAAATGCATTAGTAGAACACATTAATGAAGTTAATGACCCAGAAGTCGCTCAATTGAGATTTGGTATTACTGGATATTTAGATTATATTGAAAATCCAAAGAATTTAGCAGAACAAACAAGTATTGAAAGTTTAACTGCTGAAACCGAGTTCATTAATAATGAATGGATTATTTATATTGGACAAGGAGTTATCTTTGAACAAGATGGTATTAGAAGAACTTTAATGCCATATGAAGCAACACAACTTTATACTGGTATTAGAAGTGCATTAGGCTACTCTGAAGCTATTTTCGGAGGAGAACCTAAAAAAGTATTAAACGGTGTTGTAGATACTTTACCAGTTATTACTGATGGTTCAATTATTGTTAAATCAGATATTGAACAATTAAATGAAGCTGGTGTATGTACATTTAAGAAAGAATATGGTGAAGTTACTTTTGTTGAAGGAGTTACAACTATTCAAGATGAAGATGTTTTATCATATGAATCTATGATGTCTATTGTTGCTCATGTAACAAAAAGATTAATTAGAATCGCTAAACCATATCAAGGACAATTGTTAACTGAAGATTTAAAATCTACTTTAACAACTGCTTTATCAACTGAATTAAAAACCATTACTGATACTGATGGTACTTTAATGGCTCTTGAAGACTTTAATATCCCACCATACGATGTTCAAGTATTCTCAGCAGCTAAAACCAGATTTGATGAAGCTAACCAATTAATTAGAGAAAGCAAAATTATTATCCAAGTCAGAATTGTTCCAGTTGGAGCATTAAGAGATATTGATTTAGGAGTTATTGTAATTTAAGGAGTAAGATATTATGGCTAGTGAAGATGCAAATAGACTTTGGGTAAACGGATATATCATTCTTGGAAAAAGCACTAGAATTCCAGTACAAGAGGTATCCGTAGATTTATCAAGAGATTTAAAGGAACAATATAACTCTGGTGTAACTACTCCTTCCGCTTTAGTTCCGGGTCAAGAAAAAATTGAATTTAAAATTAAAAGGATTTTTTCCAACACAACTATGATGAAAATCTATTTAAAAAGATGTTATTTCAACATGGTTTTATTCAACAACAGTTCAGACCCTGGTGATAACACTCAAGGGGAACAAGTATGTGCTTTAGAGCATTGTATTTTATCCAAAAACAGTTTAAGTGGTTTAGGTAAAGGAGACCCAGTTACCGAAGATATTTCTGGTAAAGCACTCAATATTACCTTTAATCTCGATGAAATCGCACCACTTTTGAACCCCGCATGCGAAAATCTCTAACAGTTCTTTATTTTTAATTTTAAAGCATTTTAACTCTTTATATATAAAATAAAGAGTTAATATTACTTTTTTTACTATTTTTCGATAAAAATTAAGTAGTTTCATCAATTAGTTCGATATCTGGATGCTCAAAATACCATTTTTCATATAGTCTTTTTTTGTCCATAGAACTTGAATATACTTTTCCTTGAAACTTAATAGAATATCTTTGTTTTCCTTTATATTTTCCATTACGAACGATTCTTGGATAATCTTTCAAATGTGATATTTTTAATTTTTCTATAGTCTCTTCGGAGTGTTTATAATTAGATGGATTGCCATAATTTGGATTTTTCTCTCCATATTTCCCCCACATATGATTTTTTTCTCCCATCTGTATTTCGCTTAATTTTTTTCTTGTTTCTTCTGAGACCCTCCTACCTTTATTTGATTTACTTATTTTTTTACGATGCTCTTTTGATAATTTTTTACCAGTATGTGCATCGCTCATTTTTTTCTTACTTTCATCAGAATGCTTTCTCCCATAAAAATGATTTTTTTCTCCAATACTCGCTTCACTCAATTTCTTTTTAGTTTCTTCAGATGGTACATAACCACTCATTCCTTCACCACCATCAGTAAAGTTAAAAATATGTGAATTAGGATATTTATATCGGTTTAATTTAAATAATTTAATGGTTTCCTTTTCTAATTGATTTAAATCATTGTCTGATATATCATCAAATTCACAAAATATTATCGATTCAATTCTATTTTCATGTTCTTGAATATATTCATTAATTTTTTGTTTATGTTTATCAGAAGGGTAAAAATGTTGTTTAATTCTTTTTCTTCCACTAAATCTACCTGCATATATTACTTGTTCATATTTTTTATCCCAAAATAAATATATTCCTTTGGTTATATTAATCACCTCTTTTTTTTAGTTAATATTATATTTGTTTTGCACTATATATAAATGTTTTAGTTTTTTAAAAAAATAATAAAATATTAGAAATAAAATATTAAAAATAAAATATTTATTTAACATCGAGAGATAAAATGAAATTTGAAATTCATAGACAAGAAATTAAAAGAATTGATGATAACAAAGTTGCAAGTTTTAGTAGGAATCATGTACATGCAACATTTGTTTTCGACAAACTTTGGAAAGACCTTCGCAAATTTGCATTATTCGTTACACCAAATGATGAGAAGTATATCGTAGACCTACAATACGGGCAAACAATTAAGTGTATTATACCTTCAGAGGTATTGGAAAATGCATTTTTTAAAGTTTCTTGTTTTGCAGATGATTTAATTACCACAACACAACATACTGTGATAGTATATCCTTCTGGCTATTCACATGATATTGATGATTTCGATTTAGATGATGACAATGTGAGTAGTTCGGCCGATAATGATGATATACATAAAATTAGGTTTGATGAAGCTTGTTTCATTCCTCCGCAAAAGGAATTTGAGAAACGAGAACATATTCACGATTAATTTTTAATAAACTCTTTTTTATATTCCATTGTATATCAAAACATATAATAATTTAGAGGTAATACAATGGGATACAAACCTAATAACGAATATATTATAGAAAACGATGTTGATGAAAGTAATGAATTGGCTTTTGAAAAACAAATGAAAAGAGCCGCAGATATAAACAACGGTCTTCCAGATGGTTATGAAATTGAAGAAACCAAAAAAGACCCTAGTTTAGAATTACAAAAAGAATTACAAGAAGAAGCGGCTAAAGAAGGCTTAGTATCTGATGAAGAGTATTTAGGTGGAAAAGGAGCTTCCCCACAAGAAGTTATTGATGCTATGAAAGCCGAAGGAATGACTCAGGGAGCCCAAGAGAAACAAGAGGAATATGAGAAAAAAACTTATGAGAATTTTAAAACCATTACTGCTACAAGAGATTTACTTTTTAGTAGGGTTCAAGAAACTGTTCCAATTAAAATTCCTATGATTGTAGATATAAAAAATCCAGAAACTGGTAAAATTGAAAAAACACCAGTTAATGTAGAATTTAAAGTTAAAAGATTAACCGAAGCAGAAAATACTCATATTTTAAATCATAAATTGATTGGGAAAGAAATTGCAGATATGACTGATGAAGAATATGTACAGTCCTCTCAATTTAGAAGCAAAGTTCTTGAAAAAGCAGTCGTTGAACCACAATTATCTGCAAAAGAATGGCAGAATAATTGTTCTAATGCAGATATTTCTGCAATTTATGATGAAGTCAATAAAATATTGACAGAAGCAGATGATGTTTCTCTATTTCAATGAATATTATGAAATGATTAAGGAAAATGCTTCATTACAACTTGATGGGGAGTTGTGTTTAGCATTACGAAAAACCCCATCACAAATTGCACAATTAGAAGAAGATGGATTATTATCATATGAAGAAAAAATGTTTTTATGGGCCTTTTTGAGGTGGAGGACCGAGTTTCAATTAGAACATCATGTTAGTTTATTTTAGGAGTTAAGTGTTATGGCAGGAGCTAATGGAAATGTTGAAATG
>Ga0256407_10004501_pt1 | contig 23207 bp, 19 predicted proteins | sample RumenRJG_04DNA_FD_193489 | JGI IMG/M metagenome (GOLD analysis project Ga0256407, IMG submission 193489) | Bovine rumen microbial communities from Lethbridge, Alberta, Canada - RJG_04 | ecosystem: Host-associated > Mammals > Digestive system > Stomach > Rumen | place: Canada: Alberta... | reverse complement strand
CTGGTGTGCAGCGTGACGGTTACGGCCGGAAACGTATCGGGCACGATGACAGTGCTCTACTCGATGGCCGACGTGGGCATCGACGCGGAGGATTTCTACAACGGCTACTTCCTCTCCATCCTGATGGGTACGAAGGTCACTGCCCGTGGACGCCGCGAGCTTTTGTGGTTCTACGGCAGCAGCACTGTCGAGGTAACGGCAGAATATGACGACGGTACGATCGTCGGTGGACTGAATGCCACGGTTGTAGGTGGCAGCAGCACCTATACGTGTATCGACGTGAGTCCCGACAACTATATTGCACAGGATAAGCAGCTGCTGGCCTATACGGTCAGTGCCGGAAACCGGCGCCAGCGTTTCGAGATGGACCTGACGGAACCTGACTGCGCACCGATGCTGGAGTTCTACAACTCGTTCGGCGTGTGGGAATACATCTACTGCACAGGCACTCACCAGGTAAGCCCCGACTACAAGCGTTCGCAGGCCCGCATCGGTGGCCACCTGAGGAACTACCTCATCGAGGAGACGCGCACATTCAAGGCCGACACGGGCATCTTAAGCACGGCCATGGCGAACTGGGCCGACGACCTGTTCCGCTCTGACGAGGTGTATGTGGTGAACGTGGAGAACGGACAGGTGGCGAGTGCCAACGGCGGCAAGGAGGTGGTGATTACCGACTCGAAGAGCGACAACAGCAACGACGACGACCACATGCCGCGCTTCACCTTCTCCTACCAGTATGCGCAGCGCATCCACAACGTACTGCAGATGAACCGCGTGGGCCGTATCTTCGACAATACCTTCGACCATACGTTCAATTAAGTTAAGAGTTAAGAGTGAAGAATGAAGAATGAGGCCTTACATATCAACTACGTGCTGGAGCAGCTGGACCTCGCCGGGAAATACAAGCAGCGGGTGCTGCTGAAAGCCTGGAAGAAAGACGGCAACGAGGTGGACTACAGCGGATGGATTCCGCTCACCGGCCACTGGAGGGGAGGCATCCACCGACTGATGAATCCGGTTAACGGACAGGTGCGCGCCGTCATCGACGTGCTGATATTTGAATTTAACGGACATTCGGTATATCTTTAGAGTTAGTAGTTAGTTTAGTAGTTAGTTAAGTAGTTAGGAATTATGGAAGACAACAATAAGCATGAGATGGTTCCCATCGGACGCCGGCCCGGCTGGACACGCTACGGCATTGCGCCCGGCAGCGCCATCATGAATGCCTCGGGCAACGACGCTGGAAACCCTGCCGAAGACTACCGCGACAGTCATTTCATCGTTGACGATTTCGAGGAAGACCTGAACATGGTACAGATAACCATCGGCGGCGTGGTCTACGACTATGTGCCCTTCGGTGTCGACGACCTTCTGCCCTTCGAGGTGATGAAGCGCCTGGGCGAGAACATGGTGGCGTCGCAGTGCCAGATGTTCAACGTGCAGGCTTGCTACGGCCAGGGCATGCGGTTCATCGACCGCGACACCCGCAAGGACACTCAGGATGCTGAGATACGGCAGTTCTGTCTCCGTAACTCGCTGCATGAGCTGTTCCTCGAGCAGGCGACCGACATGAAGTACTTCTTCACCACCATCACCCGTATCATCCTCTCGCGCGACCATTCCCGGATTGTGAAGGTGCGCCACATGGAGATGTGCTTCTGCCGCTTTGCCCGCAAGGGAGGCAACCAGCGGTTCGACTGGGTGCTCTATGGCGACTGGCGACGCAACCGCCTCGACCCCGGAAAGGTGGAGGCCATCCCGCTGCTCGACTTCTACGATCCGCTAGGCGACCTGATGGTGCGCATGGGTAAGGAACCCGACCCCAAGACGGGCATGAAGCGCCCGGCACCGAAGGACGGCAAGGACTGTGAGTTCGCCGTGGTGTGCCGCATGGCCACTCCCGGACGCCAGTTCTACCCCCGCCCCTACTACTTCTCCGTGTTCCGCGACTCCTGGTTCGACATCTACGAGCTCATCGGCCTGGGCAAGCGGTTCATGATCAAGAACACGTCGGCACCGCGACTGCAGATTGAGGTACACGATGACTACTGGGATATGGTGTGCGACAACGAGGGCATCACCGACGAGGATGAGCGCAAGGAACGCGTAAGGCGCGAGAAGCAGCAGATCATTGATTTCGTATGCGGCCCGAAGAATGCCGGAAAGGCGCTCATCAGCGGCTACTACGTGGACCCGACGGGCAAGGAGCACCCCATGGTGCGCGTCATCAACCTGAACCAGGGGAAGAAGGAAGGCGGCGACTGGGCCGACGACATGCAGGAGGCTGCCAACACGCTGTGCTTTGCCTTCGGCGTGCATCCCAACCTGATTGGTGCCACTCCGGGTAAGAGCCAGATGAACAACTCCGGCTCTGACAAGCGCGAGCTGTTCACCATGAAGCAGGCACTGGAGAAGCCTTTCCACGACGTGATGATGAAGCCCTACCACGTGGTGCTGCACTATAACGGATGGAGTGAGAAGGTGACTGTCGACGTGCCGATGCTGATGCTCACCACCCTCGATGAGAATACGGATGCGAAGGAGGTGACCACTGACGACGGATCCGAACAGAAACTGGAGAACCTGAAAGACATCCTCAATCACGGATATACCAGTGAAGAAATGATTGATCTGATAAAAAGCCTGATATATGGAGATAAGTAAGACTGAATTTGAGAAAATCCTTTCGGTGGCGACCTCCGCGCATGTGGAGGTATATGAGAAGGTGGAGCCGCATTTTGCTTCCGCCTACGATGAGGTGAAGGCTGACGTTCTCGGCTATGTGGGAACGTCAGCCGCCGAGGACGGTAATCATGAGCAGCTGACGGGCGCCGTCAAACAGCTGGTGGCACTCCGCGCCTTCCTCTCCGTGTTCCGCCAGCTTGACCTGGTGCTGACTCCCACCGGCTTCGGCGTGGTGAGCACCCAGCAGATGGCACCGGCCTCGAAGCAGCGCGTGGATGCCCTGATTGGTCATCTGCGCGACGGCGTGCTGATAGCCCACGGACGGCTGCTGTACTTGCTCTGTAAGACAAACGGCTGGGGCACGAGCGACCAGGCAAAGGAGAATATCGAAACATTGTTCTACGACTTCCGCATGCTGCAGAAGATGCAGGGCCCCGCGGCCTCGCACCTGGAGTGGCAGGCAGCACAACGGCTCATCGGAGAGGCCGACGAGATGCTGCGGCTGAAGCTGAGCAACGAGTATATGAAGGTGCTGCTGGAGCATGTGCGCTGCGGCACGGTGACTGCCGATGACAAGCCCGTCATCCAGCAGTGCCGGCAGATTATCAGCCTCTGGATAGCTGGCGACCATGAGGCCGTGAAACTGAAGGTGCGCCGGCTGCTGAGCATGCTCGACACCAATCTGAATACATACAACATCTATGGACAATACGGATACCCTGTGAACCACCATGAAACTTTTCAGAACACTGAGGACTCACCGGCCTACATTTTTGGCTGATGGCTCGATAGACATCTTTGCGCCTACCGAGTGGCGCAAGATGACGCAGGAGCAGCTGCGCTATGTGCTGACGCTGCTCTCGCTGTTCGACGACCTGACGGTGGTGAAGACGTACATGCTCTTCCGTATGGGCGGCATCCACATTGAGGGCGACACGATGCGCTTCAGCCGCGAGCAGCCCAAGTCGTATAGCTGCTGGTTTCGTCCGGCATGGTGGAAGCCGCGCCGCTGGTTCACGCTCGAGGCCTGGCAGGTGGAAAGCATGATCCGGCAATTCGACTTCATCGACCCGTTCGACGGCATGGATGTGCGGCTGGAGCGCATTCACGGCTGTCGGGCGGTCGACGATATCCTCGACCACTACCCTTTCGGCGACTATCTCATGGCCGAGCAATACTACCAGCTGGCCGTCAGCAGCGGCAAGCCGGAGATGATAGAGCGGCTGGCCTGCTTCCTCTATATAGGACGGAATGGCCGACACCCCGGGCGACTGTCGCTCTCGCCTGCCGAACAGATGGGTACACTGCGCTGGTTTGCCCATGTGAAGAGTGTGTTCGCTGAACGCTGGCCGCACTTCTTCCGCCGGGTGGATGCAGATATCGAGGAGATGGACATGGACCTGATGGGCGCCATGGATACACAGATACGCGCTCTGACCGAGGGCGATATCACCAAGGAAGAGACCATCAAGCAGCTGCCGTGCTGGCGTGCGCTGACGGAACTGAACCAGAAGGCCCGCGAGGCCAAGGAGTTTCACGAAAAATTTGACAAGAAATGATATTCGACGCACTACACTACTTTGAGCAGCTGGCCCTGCAGAACCGCCTGTGCCGCGAGCATGGATTCAAGCCCGCTTTCTGCTCTGGTCCCGACAGTATCGAGGGTGTCATGCAGGAGTTCCAGAAGACGGCCAACTTCGTGATGATCGACGACACCACCGACCAGAACCTGTACTCGGAAGGTGTCTCGTACTTCAAGCGCCGTGTATATACCGTGTTCATACTCGCCGGCTACCGGTGGGACGACATGGAAGACCGGGAAGAGAAACTGAACCTCTGCCGGGAGGTGTTCCAGCAGTTCGTGCGCCGCATGATCTGGGATTGTGCACAGCATGAGAATGAAGATGATGATATCACCTTCCTCAACGTGGAGAAGATATACAGTAAGGAGTTCGGCCGCTACACCATGAACGGCGTCACGGGTCTCTACTTCATGGTAGAGAACGATGAGCCGGAGTCGATGGAGTATGAGGATGAGCAGCAGCTGGAGAGTGAGTGGGAATTTGAATAAGGAGGGCACGCCATGGGACTGATGAAGAACCTCGCCGTAGAGCGAAGTGAAAGATGGAAGCACGGTCGTAGCAGCGGCAGCGGATTCCATTACGACCAACAAGAGTTGGAACGTTACGAGCGTGGCTGGTCCAGGATGATGATTGAGATATGGAGTGAGAAGATCTCCAAGATGAACATCACTGACTCGGGTGCCCTGCAAGGATCACTCCTGGAACTGGTCAAGACGGGACAGGTGACGACCATCGAGCACAAGTTCCTGCAGTATGGTCTGTTTGTGGCTGCCGGTGTGGGAAAGGGCTTCTACCATGGCAACCCGGGCGACCTGCTGTTTATGGGTGACAGCTACCGAGAGGGCAAGCACGCCTACGGATCGCGCCAGGTGGGTGCTGGACTGTCGGAGAAACACATGCTTGGTCCGAAGTTCGAACACGTCACCGTGAAGCGTGGCAAGAATGCCGGAAAGGAAGCAGCCCTCACGTCAGGCGATAAACGCATGCCCCGCGACTGGTTCTTCAAGAAATACTATTACTCAATCCGCCGGCTGAACCTCACGGAGTCGGCGTTCTACGGCAAGGCCTACCAGGGACTGATGTCGTCGTTCCTCGACGAACTGTTCTCCGGAGGCATCCGCACAAACCGCTTCTGATGTCTTTTTACAGGAATGGGAATTGACGTTATTTTGCCATCGAATTCGATTTCGTAAACAATGGACAACGAGACTATACAACGGCTAAGAGAACTGTTCGAAACCATCAGGGACGAACGGCGCACGTTTGCCAATACGGCCAACCGTATCGGTAACGCCTTCCTTGAACTCTTGTACGCCATCAGGGGCATGGCCGGTTCTTTCCTCCGCAAGGATCAGGACGATGAGACCAATTTCTTCATCACGTTCCTGAAAGGCGTTTTCTTCGGTAACTTCACGACGGGGGCTCTCGGCACTGGCGGAGCCGTGACCATCGACGAGGACGGGAACTCCACGGCTGAGTTCGACTTCCTGACTATCCGCAAGGCTGCCACCTTCAGGAGCATCACCATACTGGAACTGAAACATATCGGCGGCGAGCTGGGCATCACTGCCGGGGCCATGAAGGTGTCGCGGGTGGAGGAACTGAACGACGCCTACCGCTGCTATTTCGAGACAAGCGACGGCAAGCGCCGTGTTTACCAGGAGTTCATCGTGGGCGACCAGGCACGTTGTCAGGCATTCCGCCTGCAACCCGACAGCAACGGTATGCTGCGCACGAAATACTACTGGCGATTAGTGGTTGGCGTAAGCACGGGTGACAATGCCGACGAGGGTTATATTGACTTGTCGAAGACTGTCTGCGCCGCTGGCAGCAGTGTTCCTGAAGAGGGAGACGAGGTGATACAATTAGGGTACCGTCAGGAGGAGAATCCGCTTAACGAAGAACATAAGGAGCGACAGTCGGCCATCATCCTTTCGGCCGTGGCCAATGATGCACCTTCGCAGAAGTTCTACCAGGGCATAAACTCGTTTAATCTTGAAGACAAGTTCGTGAAGGATGAGGGTTACGACCCGCGTAACGGCCTTTTCCATTGCAACATCTACGGTGACTTCTTTGTAGGCGAAAAGGGTCCGACTCCTTCCAACTTCGTGAAATACGACTCTGACCGGAATCTTTTGGAGATATCGGGAAGAGTGAAGATGACAAGCGGGAGTACGCTTGACGGGGCAACTCTTAACAACAGCGACATCTCCCAAGTAATAAACCAGATAGCAGGAACCGCCTCTGCCGCTCAAACCGATGCCAGAAACGCATTAAGTGAAGCGCAAAGCGCACAGCAAGAAGCGGAAGCCGCAAGTGACGCTGCCAGCCAGGCGAGCCAAGACGCACAATCAGCAAGCGAAACCGCTTCGACAGCTGACAATAATGCCGCGCAAGCATTGAATATAGCCCGGAACCTGAGTACCGGCAACGGCAACCTTCTGCGTAATAGCGGCTTTACGGGTGACTACCTGGACGAGAACGTGGCACCATTGTCAAACGTGAATCAGGGTACCGAAATGTATTCCGATCCGTTCGACCATTGGACACACCAAAATGCAGAGGTGATTCTAAGTCCCGATTCTGCTTCCGGAGCAGCTGCGGTATTGAGCAACGGCAGTCTTTCCCAGACGCTGGAACGCGGCGTGGAGGAGGGCAAGGAATACGTTTTCTCCTTCAAGGGTAAGGGAACTTCACTGCATTTCTCCGTAGGCGGTTTCTCTGAAACTGTCACCTTAAAGAACACCGTTGACCGCTATAATGTGAAGTTCACTGCTGCAAGTAGCGGTACGGCCTTTGCCATTACCGGCTCTACCTGCACCGTCATGGAGCTGCAGCTTATCGAGGGCAACATCCCATTCAATAACTGGGTGAACCATCCGAAGGACAACGACAAGTCGCTGGCCTATTTCCAGAACTTCACCTATCTGCTTGAAGCAATCGTCAATGGCCGTACCGATATTCTGGGCGGTCTGATCCTGTCGAACATGATTAAGGTTGGCAACTACCGTAACAACCAGCCTCTGACGGAGCAGGACGAGACAGGCGGTATGTCGGGCATCTACACCAGTCCGGACAGTCCGTTTATTTGGGGTGGCGGTTCCATGAGAAAGGCCTACTATACGATTGCGAAATATGCAGAAAATCCGAACTATGAGCCTACGGCAGCAGAACTTGCCAATGATATGGCGCAGTTCGTGGTGACGCACGGGGGCATGGCCATCCTTAACAACATCATTGCACGCGGTGCTATTTTTGCCACAAGTGGCATATTCAAGAACATAACATCTCCTTACGGAAAATTCAGAATTGACAACGAAGGAAATATGACTGTTCGCGACGCTACTATTTCTGGCAATATGTATGCGCCTTTGTTTGTAATAAATGATGCAAACTACAACCAATGCACAACACCTTCTTCAGACCCATACGACGAACATAGGTATATAAAACTTGATGTAACAGGATTAAATATTCAAATAGACGCAAGTGCATCACATACAGGTTTAGGAATACGACTTCCTGTTGAGCAAAAATATAATGGTGCTGTAGTAAGAATATTTAACAACACAAAAAATTCGATAGAAATAGACGGTGTGATTGAGAATTATCGTCATTCGCAAGGAACAGCCAGAACCGAAAATTTGTGGGATACTGGTTGTTATATAGAGCCGTACACATATATGACTTTCCAATGCGAATTTTTTGATGTAAACACAGTTTGTTTGATAGACCATTATCGAGAAATCACAAAAGCAGATGAAATGCAAAAAATTGCGGACGTTGCAGTAGGTGACAAGATTAAGGTTGTTGGAGGTATTATTCGTGGCGATGATGGTTATAAAGTTTATGGTGGCACAAGTCCTTCGAATGCTAATATCTTATTTCAAGACACAACGTCTAAAACAACAATTAGGGATAAGGTTCGTGGGTTTGAAAAAGAATACACTGTTTTGTCAAGTCCTGCTTGCACGGCCATATATGCAAATGTTGAATATGACGACACTTATGCATACATTGGTGTGTATCAAAAGAACAAACAATCATTTTACGGTTGGAAAAACAATGATGCCGAAATGTCGTTAGGGTATAAACTTATGTCATCATATCAAGAATTTTATAGTTCGGCTCGTGGTTGGAGTTCTGGTTATGGGCCGTGGATTGATGGTGATGGGTATTTAAGGTTTACTGATTGGATTCGAGAAGATGGTGATGGTGGAATATGGCATAATGGTTAACAAACAAAACAACAACGATATATGGAAAACCTAAATAATGTACCAAGCACAGGGACCTTTGGAGGTTCTATAAACCAAGTCAATCAGAACTTCGGTTTGGTAAAGGATGCAATAGAAAACGTAGAGGGCCGGACTATCCGCTCAAAAGGTTTGTTTCCTACTCAAGCGGCATTAACCGCAGCATATCCTTCGCCAAAGGTGGGCGACTATGCTTATGTGGGAAGCTCGCTTCCTGCCACGATCTATGATTGTGAGGTAGAGGGAACCTGGCACAACACCCAACAGCAAGGCGGTAGTGAAAGCGTTCCCTTGAACAACTATCCGACAAAATCGGAAATGAACGCTGCCATAGCAGCAATAGAGATAGAGACTGTTGACAACCTGAACGAAGAAACCGCCGCATCTGGCAAGGCCCTCGATGCCCACCAAGGTTTTGTACTGGCCGGACAAATCGATGAGGTTCAGGAGGCTGTGGATGAGGTTGGAGAAATTTCAACAACAAAAGAAGTTGGCAACAAAGGGAACGCTATAACAGGTTATGTTATTAATGCAAACGGTGTATGGAGCGCACAAAATAACGAACACCAATTTTGGGCAGTTCCTGTTAATGGCGGGGAACAATATATGATTGTCGGTAATGCTTCAGTAAATAGTTATTACGCATGGCTTACAAACGTATCATATAGTGCTGGTGGCAGACCGTCCTATGCTACAGGTGAAAGTGGGAGACATGCTGTTGAAAGCAACAAATCGGTAATAGTTACCGCTCCTGATAACGCTCATTTTATGTATCTTTGCAACAAAAACGCTGGTACGGTTCAAAACCCTCAAGCCTTCTATAAATTGACAAAACTGGATAGCCGAGTAAATGTAGTCGAAAAAAAGGCTACTGATGTCTTGACAGATATACACGAGGTGAAGGCATTTACAAGAGTGCCAAACTACGTAATAGGCACATCTAACGGCAAATGGCTTAATAGGGAAGGAGACTCTTTCGTTTATTACAAGGTTCAACCAAACGAAGAATATGTCATAAAGGTATCTGGAAGTTATACCGCCAACTACACATTCCTTACTGGTATAGGCACTCCTGCAGCAGGAGGCACACCGTTATATTGTGACGGATACTCAACTGTTATTGGAATAGTACCAACCAGAGAATTACGTATTGTAGTTCCGCAAGATGCCATGTATTTATATATTACAAAAGTATATAATGGAACTGACAGATCCCCCGAATCCATCAGTTTTGCCGAACCAATAAATAAAAAAGTTACGGAGATTGGTACTGAGGTCTACGAAGGCACACATTCCAATATTCAATTAGATTTAGATAGTTACCCGTCTTCTCCGTATATGATTACAGCAGGAGGCACATGGTCTGGTTCAGATGTAAGCAGGTCGCATAAAGTAATACCGATAGGTGATTACGATACTTTTGTTGTTACTACTAAAACTACAAGCGAAGGTTTTTATGCATGGTTGAAAAGTGATAGGTATTCAAGCGGCGGAAATCCTGATTACGCAGATGGAGAGACAGGGAGATATAGATTGCCAATGAACGAAACGACTGTTATTCGAGACATTCCTTCGACTGCCAAATATCTATATATTCAATGCCTTAATAATACTGATTACACACCTGATGCGGTCTATGGCCGTGCTTTGATTGCAAATGGCGTCACATCAAACACGGAGAGAATTTCAGCCTTAGAGGGGAACACTTCCTTTACCAAACCTTACGAGGGAGGTAAGATTGACCTTAGAACTTATCATTATGATATATCGGAATGGGCAGACATCAAGCAGGCTCACCAAAGTGCGACAAACTGGGGTGACTATTGCTTCATGGTTACGAATTATGAAAGCAATATCTACATATATAATCTTGCCACGAAGACATTGATTCAGACGTGGAACAATCCAGTAAGCCATAGTGGGCAGACTCACTACCATGCCAACCAATGCACTTTTGGAAACCTATATTACGATGAGTCTGATTATTTCCCGCTGCTGTACATAACAGTGAATATGGAACCGTCAGGCCAATATCAAGGAAGATGCTCGCAAGAAGTTTATAGGGTTGTTGCAGAATATGATGAGGAAACTGGTACATATTCTTCATTTGACTTCGTACTTGTTCAGAAGATATACTTGCCTGTAATGACTACCAATAATGACCTTGGCAATGCTAATATGGCGATTGACAGGGTAAGGAACAGAATGGTGTTCTATTCAAGGTATCAGGCAGACGGTTCAAATAAGTGGTGCAAGATAACAGAAATGAGAATTCCAGAATTTACCGCTGTTGCAGGTGACACTCTTCAGGTTGTTGTTCTTGAAGATAGCAATATTCTGAATAGTTACTTCATTGACAGTCCTGCGAATGATATGCAGGGTGCTACCATTTACGCAGGAAAACTATTTATAGGAAGAGGCAGCGGTGGTGCTGGGTATATACAACTGATTGTCGTGGACTTGATACAGAAATCCCAGATTGCAAGACTTGAACTGCTTGACGAGGATTTCACGCAGGAGCCAGAGGGTGTATTCATCTATAACGGAAAGCTGATTATTAGTACTAACTATTCTTCATCTTCGAGTTCCCTTGCACATAAATCAGGGTTTTATAAGATTGAATTTGAATGATTACAATAAGAGAACGAATGCTTAATCGAATACTGATATTGCAAATTTTTCAGTATCAGCATTCGACTGTGCATTACTCTTATAATTCCTTATGAATATGCTATAACTACTTGTGCGCCTAATGCTGCCTTCCAAGATAATTTAAAAGACACAGCACCTGAAGGTATTGACACTTCGTTCTTCTGCGAACCTTCTGAAGAAGAACCGTAAATATGAGATACAAATGTGTTTGCAATTGCATCACCGTTCGCATCAAAGAAACATGCACCGACAATCCAAGTTTCTGGGGCAACAACGTTACGAATTGCATTCTTGTACGACAAAGTTCCTCCTACGTATTGAGACACATTGTAACAAAGAACAGAGAACGTTTGTGAAGAACGGACAAGTACATTACCATTGCTAAGGTTCTTAGCGACGCTGTTTAAAGAAATTGTTTCCGCAACAGAAAGAACTGTTCCTTCTCCCTCGACGTTGACTTGGCCTGCTGCCACATTGGAATAGTCAACGTCTTTAACTATTAATATTTTTCCCATAATTTATGAATTTAGAAAATTAAACATTCTATCGCTACCAGTGCCTATTCTCGTTTCGTATAGAATACCATTTTCGGTATCTACCGTAAATACGGAAAAAGCATAGTACCTTGTAAGTTTACTTGTACCAAACGCATTAATTACTCCAATGTTTCGGAAACCATTATTAGTTACATAACTGTCCTGATGTTCGTGTCCGTGTATGTAAGCGATTAAATTTGATTTGTTCTGCAAGTAACTGGTAAGTCCTGTTGGATTTGGTGTATGCCCAAAAACAATAACTTTCTTGTCAGTATTTAATGCGGTGTTGAGCCATGCTTTTTGAGCAGAAGAAACGCCAGCACCATCATAATTGGTGTTACCCGTTCCACTTTGTTCAGTCGGAACCTCGTATGCGTTGATAACAATAATCCTTATGCCATAATCATCATAGTCTTTGTAAAAGTAACCAGAAAATTTGTTGTTTTCATCATGCACCACATCTATGGCATTCTGGGTTAGCATGAAAAATTGCTGGTTGGTAAGTATCTCTGTAATATCCGCGACATTCGATGTGAACAATTCCGAAACTCCATCCCATGTGGATTGTGTTACCGCCTTCAAACCTATTACATCCCCACTTGCATACGCGACATAATAAGTGTTATGTGTCCAATCAAGATTATCCATGTCAGCACGAGGAAAGCATTTTCCGTTACCGTCATGGTTTCCTTTAGTGAAAAATACTGGACACATTATCTCTCCTGTATATGATGTAACGGAATCAAACGCCTTTATGGTATCTTCCCTTGTTGTACAATAGTCGGTAATAATATCACCACCGTGAACGGCAAAATCAACAAACCTCTCATTGCATAATGCCTTGAAAAGCCGTAAACTATCTGTGGCTATTCTTATTGTGGGTTGGTAAAGACCCTCGGCGTGGGTATCTGTTATAAACGCGAAGTTGAGATATTTACTATCTTTATTTAGGTTCACTATTTTAGTACGCGCTTCGTCAAGCATTTCACGTTCCTCTGACGTTAGAGAATCGCCAGCATTCCTACTGTCAAAATATTTCGTGCGTATATGTCCATCTTTAAATTCAACCAAAACGTTTCCGTCTTCATCACCAATATTTAAGTCGGCTTGTGAGCTATCCCCCCTTGTTTCCAAGTATTTATCAATGGTACGGCTGTCAAATTCCTTTGTTCTAACATGTCCATCTTTAAATTCAACCAAAACGTTTCCTGACTCGTCACCAATATTTAAGTCGGCTTGTGAATCTGCAACACGATATATCGCGGTATCATTTTTTTCCATTTCGCCTTGGATTTCCGATACTTGTCCGGCCAGGACAAAATTATCTGAAGGCGCGGCGGATGTGGTGCTCGATGGTGCTGTCTTTGATGGCAGAATAGCCCTGGGTGGTTGTGATGGAGGCGTGACCTAAGATATGTTGGATGATTGGAAGGGGGACACCACGGGCGATAAGCAACGTGGCGCAGGTGTGGCGGGCGCAGTGCATGGTGATGTGCTTCCTGATGCCGGAGCGAGTAAGTACATGGGCAAGCAGGCGGTTGGATTGAGCATTAGAATGTAGCCGGAATGGAGGGGAGAACGCGACCGCCTTTCCGTGGAAGATTGTGGAAACGGGGATGCGGACTTCGGAATGTGTCTTCCGCATCTGGAGGATGAGCCATTGCCGTCGGTTGATGCGCTTGAAGTGGCTGGGCGTGACTTGCTGCAGATCCGAGAAACGCAAGCCGGTATATGTGGCGAAAAGAAACGCCTTGGCCACCTCCTGCTCCTTGGCGGTAAGCGACGGAAGGTTTTCTTCAATCTTCCTAAGCTCTTTCTCAGTAAGCGTTTCCTTGTGGCCCGGCTGCATATGAATGCGGTATTTGCGGAAAGGATTGGCCGTGATGATATCCATGTCGAGAGCAAGATTCAGGTAGCGTCTGAGGATACGCATCTGTTTGGCGATGGTATTGACAGAGTAGCCATGCTCTCGAAGGTGCGTCTCATAGTCCATCAGGAACCTGTGGTTTATGTCGGCAAACGTGACATCAGGACGGAAGGCCGTGAGCCGCATGTGCGCATTCCGGTGGCTGACCTTGGTGTTCTCGCAGACGGGAGCCTGCTCGATCTGCTCTTTCATCCAGGAGAGGAATGGCCTGGTGTCAGGAACCGCAGAAGCATGTGAGTACCCGGACAGTCGCGTGCTGTCTCCGATAATCCGGATGTAATACTGGTCCTCCACCTGAATCTGAATGAGTGCATTCGTACCTTGCAGCTGCTCCGCGATGCCGTTGATGATGTTCTGAATATCCATTTTTCCGCAAAGGTAGCGTATTTTTATGATGATTCGGGAAATCGTATTTTTGCACTGTAAACAGTTCATGCAATGAAACAGAATACAAAAGACTGGATGCAGCACTTATCGGCTGTGGCACTTATCGCATCGGCAATTACGCTGGCTTTCGTGTCGTTCCTGACAACAAAGGATATCGGCGCTGGTCCCCTGACCTATATCGGAGAGGCTCTTTCAGCAGCCCTCGGACTGTTCGGCATCAGCATCTACGTGGTCAACAAAGTGAGTGACATGAAGAATGAAATCCGTAACGAACTGAACGCCTTCAGGAAAGAGAAAGGAGACGAAGTATGAATAATCCGGAAACTGTCATCATCCTCGGCACGGCCCATCGCAAGCGTGAGCCGGGTAAACAGTCGCCCGACGGACGGCTGAAGGAATACATCTACAGCCGCGAGATTGTCGGGGAGGTGAAGGCCAAGCTGGAGGCATACGGCTATCGGGTGTTTGTGGATTTCGATAAGGATGACCTGCCAAAGGAGATGCAGACACCGAGTTCGAAGCTGGAACGGCAGCGCGAACTCGCCATGCGCGTGAACTACGTCAACGAGATGTGCCAGAAATATGGAAAGGCGAAGTGTATCTACGTCAGCATCCATGTCAATGCCGTCGGTTCCGATGGTAAGTGGCACGACGCCCGCGGATGGTCGGTCTATACCAGTCCCGGCAAGACGAAAGCCGACGCCCTGGCCACCTGCATATGGAACGCTGCCGACAAGAACCTCCCCCACTCCAGCCGTCACGCCATCCGTGCAGACTGGTCAGACGGTGATCCAGACTTCGAGGCAAAGCTCTACGTGCTTACCCGCACCTCATGCCCGGCCGTGCTCACCGAAAACCTGTTCCAGGACAACAGCGACGACGTGGACTTCCTGCTGAGCGACGAAGGCCGTCACGCCATTGAGCGGCTACACATAGAAGGAATCATTAATTATATCGAGAGCTTATGAAACATCTGGAGAGCAAAAAAACGCTGCTACTGTTCGTGTTATTAGCGGTACTGGCGATGCTGACATCCTGCAACAAGGAACTGAAAAGGGAGATAGAGATGCTGCGTGAAGAACTGGCGTGGCAGCAGCAGTATATGCCGCTTCACCGCGACACCATCCGCGACAGCGTGGAGATCATCACGCAGAAAATCGTGGAGGTGGAGAAAATCAAGGAGGTGCTTACCGACGAGGACCGTGTGCTGCTGAAAGATGTCGGAATAGCCGCGAAGGAACTGGTAAGTCTGCAGAAGACCGGGATGGAAACCAAGGACAGTGTTAACTTGTCGGCAAAAGATTCTTCTGAGAACGCACCTTTATATTATAAGGACGCTTGGGCAGAGTTTGAGTTTCACAATAAGAAGCTGAAATACTCGGTTAAGGACAGTCTCGCTATTGCCGTCAAGAAAGAATTCAAGCACAGGTTCCTATGGTGGAAATGGGGAACGAAAGGCTACGAGGTGAAAGCCGTGAACTTTAACCCCCACTCTACTATCAGATATAATACTTTTGTAAAGAGGCGACAGTGAATAGTTTTTTCATCATATTTATTTAAGGTTAGTGAATGACTCCGAGCGCGGTGAATTATCCACAATTTGTAGTTGTTAGATTCGAGGTTAAAATTTTCAATTATTAGATTAAAAAAGGAATCATGTACCGTCTGCCTGTGAAGGCAGGCGGATTTTTGGTGACGGCAAAAAGAACTAACGGTTCTTTTGATGCAAGAAATAGGGAAATTCCCTTGCAAAATATAAAATTTATAATTATATTTGCAACAGAAACAAAGGATTGAGTATGGAGTTCATAGCACTGTTCTTTACAATTAGCGCATTGGCATTCATCCTATGGGTAATAGCGGTGGCGGTGTTGTTCCTCGTAAAAGTAGCTATAGGAACAACAGGAGCTCTATATTATGGTATTAAGGGTTTTGCAGACATACTATTGAATCTACTGGAGAGAATTGCCAGACTTTTGCATTTAGAGGGTATTTTTAAGGAGATACAAAGTAAACTACCTTTGCGACAGTAATTCGCAAAGGTAGTTTACTTATGGCATCACAGGAACATATCCATATTACCAAAATCCTGCTCAACTCCGAGCAGGCTAAGAAGGAGATTGATAAGTTGGACAAGAAGGTCAAAGAGCTGAAAGAAAAACGAAAGAACATTGACCCTCTTGATTCCAAGGCCATAGCGGCCGCTAATAAAGAAATCGAGAAATACGAGAAGAAACTTGAGTTAACGCAAAACCGCCTGAAAGGTATAGATAAGGCCCTTGATAATATGTCTGCTGCCGGTCCAAAGCAGCTAAAAGACACTATTAAGGATATAAACAAACTGCTCGACAGTGGTGCCATTGCGCGCGGCAGCAAACAGTGGGATGCACTCACGGCTTCTCTGAAAGATGCTAAAACTGAATTAGCAAAAATCAGATCTGAAAGCAAAGCTACGGAGCCTGCATTGGGACGTGTCGTAAATTTCTTTAATAAAAACTGGGGTGTTATAACACAAGCACTTGGTGCTGTTACCGGCCTGACCATGACCATGCGTAAGGCTGTGCAGGACTACGCCACTATGGAGGAAGAGATGGCCAACGTCCGAAAATATACAGGCATGGCAGCAGAGCAGGTTCGCGACCTGAACGAGGATCTGAAGAAAATAGATACCCGCACCAGCCGCGAAGAATTGAATCAACTCGCAGGTGTTGCGGGACGTCTGGGCATCGCCTCCAAGGAGGGAGTGATGGACTTCGTTGATGCTGCTGACAAAATCAAGGTTGCCCTTGGTGACGACCTCGGAGAGGGAGCCGTTGACCAAATTGGTAAACTGGCTATGGCCTTCGGCGAGGATGAGAGGATGGGACTTCGAGGTGCCATGCTGGCAACGGGTTCTGCCATTAATGAACTGGCACAAAACTCTTCAGCACAGGCAGGGTACCTTGTTGATTTCACAGCACGCGTAGCAGGGTTCGGTAAGCAACTTGGGCTGACACAGGCTCAGATCATGGGATTTGGTGCCGTAATGGATGAGAACATGCTGCGCGACGAGATGGCAAGCACTGCATTTGGCAATATGCTTACCAAGATGCAGACCGACACGGCAAAATTCGCACGCATTGCAGGCATGGAGGTGAAAGAGTTCACTCGTCTGCTCAACGAAGACGCTAATCAAGCAATCCTCAATCTGGCCGACAGTCTGCGCAGTCAGGATCCGCAGACGATGATGAAGATGCTCGATGACATGGGACTCGACGGTGCGCGTGCCGTTGGTGTTCTCTCCACGATGGCAGATAAGATTGATGATGTGCGCGAGCGCCAGAATCTGGCAACTAATGCCTACAAGAAGGGTACCAGCGTCATCAATGAGTTCGGCGTGATGAACAATACTGTACAAGCCAAACTGGATAAATGCAAGAAGCAGTTCCACGAGATGACTATAGAGCTTGGTGAACAACTGCTTCCTGTAGTCAAATACACCTGTACTGGATTCTCCCTCTTGGTCAAAAGTTTGTCGACAGTAACGAAATTCATTTCTGAGAATAAGGCAGAAGTCGCGGCTGCAGGCATCGGTATTGTTGCATACACAGCATACGTGAATGCGGCTACGATTGCTACCAAACTGCATGCCGTGGCCACTAAAGCTGCGAAGATTGCCACGGAGGCATTCAATTTGGTTACAAAGATGAGTCCTATCGGCCTGGTAATCGCCGCACTAACCGCTGCCGTCGTGCTGTTCATTAAATACCGTGACCGTATCAGCGGTGCCAGCGAAGCCACGTCTATGCTAAAGCAAGCTGGTGCAAAACTGGCAGGAGTATTGGCACAGGTTACTGGATGGATGATTAACCTCGTGAAGTGGGCAGTGTCGCTGTACGACAAATTCTCCTTCGTCAGGAAGATTGTCCAACTGTTGGTGACCGCATTCACGACAGGTTTCACAACCATTACCATAGCCGTTAAGTTGCTTATCGACGAACTTGACGGAGTGGCTACCGTGATCGAGGGAATCTTTACCCTCGATTGGGGTAAGATCAAGGAAGGATACAGTAAGGGTTTCAAGGCCATCGCCGACGCAGCGGTCGCTAATTTCAATAATGTGAAGCGCACCGTCAAGGACGTATTCTCTTCACCGCCTCCTGCTGGTGATGGAGAAAACTCGCTTGCTGCAGGTGCTGCCGTAGGTGCAGCCATTGGAAAAGCAAACAACACTAAAGGGGTGACACTACCTGAGGTCGTTGTGAAACCTGAGAAGAAGAAAAATACCCCATACGTATCCGATGCTGACAGAAAGAAACAGGAGGCTGCCCGCAAGAAAGCCGAGGCTGAAAGAAAAAAGCAAGAAGCAGAGGAACGTAAGGAACTGCGCGAGAAAAGCAGGCAGATGAAAGCCGAGATGGATGACCAACTGGCGGATGAAGCCATGAAGTATAGTCTTGGCCTGACCAACTACCGCGATTATATCAAGAAGCGGCTGGATATTCAGATAGAAGGTATCAAGAAGCGTAAGGCCTTGTTTAAGGAAGGCAGTGCAGAATACCTGAAACTAGATGCTGAAGAGAAAATGCTTCTAGTACGCGGCGACGATGAATCCCGCAAACTGACGCTGAAGGAAAAAGAGCGTGAACACCGCCAGAAGATGGCCATGCTGGAGGCAAGTTTCCACGATGAAAACAGCAAGGTCTATCATAATGAAGTGGCACTTAACGAAGCGCTCTTCCAGGAAGAAATGGATTTCCTGCAGTGGAAAAAAGACCAGGCTATAAAAGGTTCGCTGGAGGAGATGCAGCTGGAGTGGGAACTGGAGGACAAGAACAGGGAACATCAGGAACAAACGTTGCGCAATCTCGAAGACCGGCTGCTGAAGATAAAGACCGAATACCTGTATCAGTCAAACGACGTACAGCGTGACATTGAACTGAAAGCACTGAAGGACCTCTATGACAAAAAATTGCTGCAGGAAGATGAATACCAGAGAGCGAAGCTGGCCATTGAGGCGAAATATGTGTCTAATCCCGCACAAACAAACAAGGATAAGTTCACAAGCAATGTGAACAATGGCCTCGCTGTTGCCCGCGATAAAGCCGGGGATGCCAACACAAGCAATCCTTGGACTGGCGACCTGACGAACTACATGAACACCAATGAGCAGTTGAAGCAGCTCTACGAAGAGGATAAACTGACACATGCTGAGTATCTGGCCGCCAAAGCTCAGAACCTCGCTGAATTTATCGAGCAGGTGCAACAGAAATACCAGGTGATGTTCGATTCGGTGTCTTCCATCCTGGGTGGCATCAGCAACTACGCTCAGGCATGTTCGGACTATGAGGTTTCCGTGGTCACCAAGAACTACGACAAGCAGATAGAGGCTGCTGGCAACAACGAAAAGAAGCGGAAGAAACTGGAGGAGAAAAAACAGAAGGAGATAGCAGCTATCAAGACCAAGGCCAATCAGCGTGCCATGAAGATTGAAATAGCACAGGCACTCTCAAGCACGGCCATGGGTGCCATAAACGCCTACACTTCTGCCGCACAGGTGCCATTTGTCGGCTATATCCTGGCACCGATAGCAGCAGCTGCTGCTGTGGCTGCCGGAATGCTACAGGTGGCCACCATCAGGAAGCAGCACCAGACGGAAGAAGCCGGCTACTACGAAGGAGGTTTCACAGGTGGCCGACGATACCGCCAAGAGGCTGGCGTAGTACACGAAGGCGAGTTTGTGGCCAACCATCAGGCCGTGCAGAACCCAGCCATTCTGCCATTCCTCAACTTCCTCGATCAGGCACAGCGAAACAACACCGTCGGAAGCCTGACTGCTCAGGATGTATCGCGCTCCATGGCCGCAGGAGGTGGTAGTCAGATTGTCACCCCCATAGTCAACTTACAAACTGATAATAAAGAACTCCACGATGCTGTGGAAGCACATCGCGAAGCCACAGAAATGCTTCTTGATAGACTAAACGACCCAATCTACGCCCAGGTAGTGCTGACAGGCCCGGACGGCCTGAATGCACAGCAGGAGCGTCTTAACAAAATGCTCAAAAACAAATAGTCATGGCAGTAAAACTATTCTTAGATAACCACGAGGTTATCACAGACGGCTCTCAGGAGATCAAGATAACTAGGGAAAATCCGTATTTTACTTTGTCGGACTCCTACACACTTGACGTGTCCATTCCCCTTTCCATCCTGCAGAACCGTAAGTTTTTTGGAAACATACAAAGGTTTGAGAAGAAAAGGGATTTCAAAGAGTATGCCTGCCGCCTTTATTGTAACAATTTCCTCCTGATAGAAGGAACGGCACGTATCATACAGTCCACAGAACAATCTGTTAAAATCCAATTGGCATGTGGTGTGTCATCCCTGAAGATGTCAAGTGAGCAGGAGGGGACATACATAGACAGTGTGATTACAGAAAGAGAGGGATGGGGAATCAACATAACACAAAAACTAGACTACGGTTCGACTGCTGGAGAGAACCACTTTGGGTATGGATTCCCTATTTTAGACAACACCAATGATTTAAAAGTCAACTTAGCGGATATGTGGACACTGTTTGGCAGAATTTGTTCGTATATTAGCGAATGTCCCAGGCTCATAGATATCGCCAACCTGATAGCGGCGAAGTTGGGTTACACTATTGACATGTCGGTACTGCCTACAGCATGTAGTCACATCTATGTTGTATCAGCCTCTCGTGGCAATATAGGAAAAAAAATACCTCATTGGACTGTCAAGGAGTTTTTCAGACAATTCCAGAATTTTTTCGGGTGTACTCTTGTCAGAAGTGGGGAAAGGGCGCTCAGGCTTGTTCCTCTTGACAATTTTGTCCAAAATCCGGTTACCACTATCACACCATTGGATGAGTTCCAGGCTGAATACTCGGAAGAAGACGATGCTGATGGCATCATGAACAGGAATGTTGAATTTGAAATGGAGGATTCCGATCTGGAGGTCGTCGATAAGGAAATATTAGACCAAGCTCAGTATACAGAAGAGTATGATAGCGCTAATGCCATGAACAACGCCTTCAGTAATGATTCTGAGGAGGTCAAAATGCATAAGATATACAAATTAAAAGGTGAAACATACGTAGGATGGGAAGTCGGCGACGGGTCTTTTGACCTGAAGCGCGTGGCACCTTTCAACCCCCTGAATAGGTTCGAAGGTGCAGAGAGTGTCAAACTAAAGATTTCACCTGCTCACATTGAGGAAAATGTGGAATGTACGGTTTTCGACACACACGATATGCTTGTCAGTCCGTATGCTCACACATGCATAATAAGCATCCCTTCCGTTTCAAACCCCTTCGGGCAGTTCTGCACATGGGATCCAAACAATAGCGGAGAAGAAGATTCCAAACCGACACTTCAGAGTCTAGTAGAAGGTTCCGCTTCCGTCATAAACGAGGATGAGAAACCTGACATTATGAGTGTTGCATTCCTCGATGGAAGAGAAGAGACCGTTACCGCTCATTCGGATGATTTCGGCGGTACGGAACATTCCTATCAAGTACACCTTGCGTTTACCGACTACAGCTTTAAGAAACAGCTATCAAACAATCGAAGCAAGTGGAGTTTCAGCCTGAATGACCTCAGAGAATATGATTTTTATCTCGGGCAACTACATAAATTAAGTTTCAGATGCTCGCACCGGGTCAAGCATATCTTCAAGTTTCTTTCGGACTCAATCCCCGATGCAGACAATGTATTCATAGTCGAAGGTAAGCGTTATGCTTGTGAGAAGATTGAGGCAAATATCAGAGAGGGGAACCTTGACAAACTGATGACCGGTTACTTCTACGAGATGTTATAACTCAACGTTGAGAATCTTGCGATTTGACCGCGAACCCCTCTTTTAGAAGACGCCCCTGTACTTAAGGATAAGCGGATTCGCCTCCTTAATGTCCAGGGGCGTGTAGGTGTTCGTGATCAGCAGCGATGAGTGGCGTGCCTGGTCCCTCACACTCAAAGGATCAGTGTTCGCACGAAGCATGTTGGTGATGCCCGTATCCTTCAGCGAATAGAACTTGTAGCAGGCTGGCAGCCGGAGGTCTTTCCTTACATGCAGGTTCCAGTAGTCACGGAACTGCTTCTCGTCTCTCCTACCCTTCCCCGGCATACACTTGTCAGAGAACAGGTAGTATTGGCTCGGATAGTCGAACACCTTCAGGTCTATCATCAGCCTCACAATGTGGTCTGGCAGTGTCACCACGGAGCTCTGGCGGTTCTTGGTCTGGTCTCCATGGAGCACCAGCGTCTTCTTCTCGATATGGAAATCCCCAATCACAAGTTTCGACATTTCCTTCGGCCTGACGAACATATAGTGCAGAATATAAGCGGCTAAGAGGAAATGCTTGTTGTGTTCCTCCAAGTAATTCCTCACTTTCACCAGAACGTCATCGGGGATGACCGTCCGGTTCTTCGCCGTCGTACGCTTGATGCTGTGCAGCCCGTCTGTCGGATCATCGTGGATATACCTGCGCTGCTTCATCCAGCCGCAGAAGGTGCGAATCCACGAAAGGTAATTGTTATAGGTCTGCGTCGAGCAGTTCCGCTCGATGAGTATGTAGTCCATGAACTTGGCCAGCGCATACTCATCCAGCTGATAGGGATAGAAGATGTTGAGTCCTGAGCTGACCACCCATCCCTCCAGCATCTTCAGCCGTGACAGATACTCCCTAAGCGTATCTTCACGATAGGCAGAATCGTTGAACATCTTGTTAACATACTGCCTGTACCTGGTGCACACCTCAGGCCATGAGGTGAACTGCTGCCCCGCCTTCGCTTCCACGAACGGGTTCCAGCCACGCACCAGCTTCTGCGTCAGTTCCTCCATCAGCTGCTTCGCATAGGCATTGCGTTCGCGCTGAGAGCGGAACCTGCCCAGCATCACCTTCTTGCGTTTCATCCCTCCAGTGCCAGGATCAAACGCATAGAAATCCACATACGACTCCTTCCCCTTATGATACGTCGGGGGAGTCCAGTCCTTTACGCGGGTGTACCGCCTTTCCGATAAAACCGAATTTTTTTTATCCATTGCTTGAATTTTTTCTGCAACGGATGGTGAGACAATTTCCAGAACTTCGTCCTATATTCGTCCGAGTCAGTCCCGGCGACAAACGCGAAAACCGCCAGTATATGGCGGTTCTCTGCTATAGTATGTCGAGGTGACAGGA
>Ga0256407_10004496_pt1 | contig 23229 bp, 40 predicted proteins | sample RumenRJG_04DNA_FD_193489 | JGI IMG/M metagenome (GOLD analysis project Ga0256407, IMG submission 193489) | Bovine rumen microbial communities from Lethbridge, Alberta, Canada - RJG_04 | ecosystem: Host-associated > Mammals > Digestive system > Stomach > Rumen | place: Canada: Alberta... | reverse complement strand
CGGATATGGTCAACTTTGATCTTTTCCCTCTTCCAACCGAACCATACACTTTCCGCGTAGTGGATGCAAACAATACCGTTTCATTTTCAAATGAGACCATCTCCACTTCTCTAAACATAAGGGAACGACAACGTGTTGACTTCTCGGCCCAAGGTCGTTCGTCAGCTGACATTGCCTCGTACACTCAGACCTTTTATGTCAAACTATATGGAAAGACAAGTGCAACGGAGGACACTTGGACACTTATAGACACAAAGACTGTATCGTGGAGCATCTCGCAACAGCAAAGAGTCTATTCTGAGTCCTGGCCTGAACTCACGAATAGGTTTCAGACCGTCAAGGTCGAGATCGAGGATTCCAACAATACGGTAAAACTGTCAGCAACAGCGTCACTATCTTAAACAAGCATACATTATGGTCATCTTTATCATCTTTTTGATTTTAGCATTGGTCGCCGTTGGGGCGTACCTCTTTGCCCGCAGCAAGAGCCACAAACCGGATTCTATGAATGGCGTAACAATCGTCCCGGTTGTATTCTCCGCCAATCAAAACGTCTCCGTGCGGATTGAGTCGCTCGAGTCTTTCATCAAGGATACTTTGCAATATGTGCAAGTTGTATTGTCGGGCATTTCGGAAAGCGGTAGCGACGAAAACATCCGTCTCCTCGTGAAACTATACAAGAAAAAAGCAGACGGCTCTTATGTGTTTTTCACTGAAAGGTATATTGACAAGACGTTCCATGAGAAAAGAGATTGCATAACCGAGGTGTTTCGGTTCCGTTCTTTTGCCGAAGGAATCCGTGTGCGCATTCTCAACGCGAGAGAATCTGTCGAGTCCGATGCATTGACTGAAAATAGGGAGGAAATCGAAAAATGAAGCTCAAACTCTCCACAATCGATCAGCTGGCGGGAATCCTCGCCGGGATCAAGTTTACCAAGATGAAAGACCGGAATGCAAGTCTGACCCTCCTGAAGAACCATCTATTACTCCGGAAGGTCTGTCAGGATGCTCGTGCTGACAAAGAAGAGATCATCCGCAAATTCCAGGAGGACTGGAAGGACGAACTTGCGGCCGAGGAAAAAGACCGTCTGGAGAATAAGTCCATGGTCGAACACTTTGACCTACTGACCGCAAGGAAAGACGCCAACAAGTCCATCCAGGAGATATTCTCCCGCGAGGTGGATATTTCTCTCACCCCCGTCTCCTTGGATGTTTTCACGGATGCTTCCTGGGATGTCACGCTAGATCAGGTTGCGACCCTCAGGGAATGCGGGATCATCGAAGGATAAATGGCGACGAGGACGATATATCCTTATGGCTCTCCTGGAGCCGTGGTGGGCGGGATTGGTTTCATTCTCGTCCAGGCACTCCCGGCGGCATCATCCGCCACTGCGGGGGCGGTATTTCTCGTCCCTGATTCCCAGGACCCCACTATCAAGGATATGTATGTTACCGTCCAGGACGTTAGCGGTGGGTTCGGATGGACGCAGATCGGGACGACGCAGATCAACCTCACCGGCTACGCTACTGAAGAATGGGTTGAAGCGCGGGATGTTGACCTGAGCGCTGAGCAGTATGAGGCCCTCGTCCAGGCAGGGGCGGTGGACCCGAAAAAGAGGTATTTCGTTGATGAGACATGATATACAAGTTCGGCAGAGGTACGGCCGCTATCTACAAAGGGACTATCTCAAAGCAGGCGGCCTATTGGGGGCTCAGGCTCAAGTGGCAGAACGTCCGGTCCTGCTACGGATCCGGTGCGTGGCTAAACGATAGGCCATGGCTGAACAATGACGGATGGAGGAACAATTGACATGGCAAAGACAAGCACGAACAGCATACAGAATCTTGACGAAGATTGGGGCAACGACACTAACGTCAACCTCCCGTTCGACGGCGCGGCGGTGCAGGCGTTCATCAAGTCGTATCTCCGAAAGGTAACGTCGGCGGCTTACTTCGACCCGACGAACTACACGATGTACTTCTTCGCCAGTGAGGAGGACCGGAACAGCTTCATCAACGACCCGTCGCAGACGGGCCTCCCTGTGTTCTCCTGCCCGATGAACTTCTCATCCACGCTCTACCGCGTGGATATCACCAATAACACGGGGACGACGCAGATCAATACGGCGACGAATGCAGGGGCGCTTACCCTCTCTACGACCTTCAGGGTCCAGACCAAGTCCATCACGGACCCTTCCTGGAACGACACCCAGACCGGATGCTATGTGACCGTCCTCATCGACCGCGGGCTGACCGGAACCTATACGCCCATCACGGAAAGAGCCCTGTACGCCGCCGGCTCCACCATATCGCTGGATGTATTCTCGTTCCTGGTTAACGGGACGAACCGAATCAAGTTCCAGTTCGACGCCGAGGATGGTTCCGTCTCGCAGGCGCTCGTCTATACCGTCACCCTCGCGGAACTCTATGTCGAGCTGTTCAATAATACTTGGTATCTTCCCGTCCTGGAAAGTGACAGCGCCACCCATCGCCTGGGCGGATTCAAGATTGCCGGGGCTGGCAGCAAGACGCTGCATCTGTCCTTATTTGGCGCAGATGGTACAAAGGTCGTCGACGATGTCACCGCGTTGATTGGCACGACGAACGCCTATGCCAATACGCCTTATTTCTTCCAGATCGAGAACGGAAGCCCTATCCTGGACCTCGTCACCGGCGTGTACACCGTGCGGGCCCATGTTTCGACCGCTGCATTGGAGTCCGAACCAGTCGAGTACCAGATCATGTTTGTCGCGGCCGAGGATACCGATACGGCAAAGCTTGTATGCATCAACAACGTCGCGGACAAGATCTTCAACTACTCTTCTTCCCCGGTGTGTGCCTATTCGGTCTATGACGGTTCCGCAAGTTACGCAGACCTTACTGTCACCTTCCAGCACAAACACGGAAGCTCTGTCGTAAGCACCGAATCCTCATCCCTGGAAGATGTAGCCACAAGGACCGAACAGACGCTTACGTACGAGGCCCTCTGGCCAGGTATCGAAGGATCTGGATACGCCATCGCATTCTCTATCGAGCTGGGAGCCGCGGCAGCCGGTGCGGAGATCCCGCTTGACAACTCAACCGTCTTCCCGCCCACGACGGGATACGATTTCTACATGCTTGCTGCGAACCGCAATAACGGCCAGTCCAACAAGGAAAAGATTGTCAATGTGGTCGGCGATTCCGAGCTCGCGGCATCCTGGACGGAGGTGGATTTCATGAACGGGATGGACGGTTGGACGACCGACGATAACGGTCGTGCGTGCCTTCGCATCCCGGCCAAGACGAAGGTGATCCTCCCCCATTCGGCATTCAACCTTCTTTCCGGAGATAACTGTACCATCGAACTGTGCTACAAGGTGGCGAATGTCTCCAACTATGACGAAAACGTCATTACAATCTCTCCCAATCCTTCCGCAGCAGGCTTCAGGGGCATCCGGATCAAGCCGAACAACATCACCGTCCACTCTTCCGCGGATACGGACGCATCGAACGATACTCAGAGGGGGACAAATCTGTGCGACGACGAGGTCGTGCACTTTGCCTTGACCATTAATCCGAACTACGAGGGATCGAACAGGCTCGTAAAGGCGTATATCAACGGGAACAAGAACTTCCTCTTCAGCTATGGCAGTTCTACCGACTGGAATGGTTTCAACGGGGATCTGGTAATCGGATCGGACCACTGCGACGTGTTCCTTTATTTCGTCCGTCACTACCCCGTCGCGCTTTCCGATACCGGTATACAGACCAATTATATCAATTCTCTCCAGACTGTCGCGGAGAGGAATGATATGGATGCGAAATTCGCTTCCGTCCTGGACTCCGGCGGCACGAACGTGGACTTCGAGGCTGTCCGGGACAATGGATTCAACTACTTCATTGTCTCCATGGCTGAGGGCAACGGTGTTCCGTCAGCCGCAAACGGCTGGGGTAAGAAGACCACTGGGGGTTCCACTCTCGAGATGCACTTCGGGGCACATCCGGAATGGGACTGGAAGATTGAAGGTGTTGAGACGATGGGACAGGGCACGACATCGATGAATTATTATCGATGGAACGTCCGCTGGCGCATTGATAAGTCCAACGACACGAAGAAGGTGCCTGTTTCCTACGTGACGGAGAGAACGAAGGTGGGAGGCAAGTACCAGTACAGCTGGGGCCCTTCCTCATCCTCAAAGACGGTTGCCTTCGATGGGACTAACCATCCGCCGGTCATGCGGATCACGGCGAAGATCAACCAGGCCTCCTCCATGCAGTCCCATAAGATCGGCGCAACCCGTGCCTATACGGAGCTGCACGATGCGATCGGCTTGCGGAACGAAGCGCAGTCGCTTGCTGATGGCAGCGGCTCAGCACGGCCTGTGGTTGCCGTATACCAGTACCCCGCTTTCGGTTTCGAATACCACAACAATAATGGCGAGGAGTCCTACACCTTCATCGGCCTGTTTACAATCGGCCCCGACAAAGGGGACAAGCCGACCTTCGGCTTCGATGCCGTGAAGAGCTCCCTCATTTCCCTGGAAGGGACCGACCACAACCAGCCCCTTGCCAAGTTCGCTTATCCATGGACCGAAGATGTGAACTTCTTCTACAATGAGGAAGGCCTTGCCATCGACCTGGGGGAAGGTAACTATTTGACGGGGTTGGAAGTCGGCAACTGCCATGGATATGATACGGACAAGGCCTCCGGGCAAGACAGCGTCCGGTCCGTCCTTTCTGGATCGCCTACAAACGAGTTCAAGGATGCCTACAACCTTGTATGGCAGAACTCTACCCTTATCTTCCCGATTACGAGCGATCACCCCTATTATGATTCGGACGTAGCCACTACACTGGCAAATATCAATTCCCATCTCTCCGGAGAATCCTATGCCGAGAATTTCCGCAAAGGGCAGTACAACTCCCGGCTCGGTTATGCCGATATGCAATTCTGGATCGAAGGGGACTCGACCTACACGCTCTACTACTTTGACGAGAAGGAAGCGAAGTATAAGCCGGATATCAGCCTTGCTACACAGAACGGCGTCCCTGCAGGGAACACTGCGGAGGAGAAAAATGAATGGTTCAAGGCAAAAAGGCGGGCACGGTTCATGGCTTCGGCAGCTGAGTATTTCGACCTGGACGACAGCATCTACCACTATGTATTCTGCCTGATCTTCGGCGCCACGGACAATTTCGCCAAGAATTCATACCCGTATAAGATGGCAGCTCTGGCCAGCGGTGGACGTTGGAAGTGGAGACAGGATGATCTGGATACCATTTTCGACATCGACAACTCTGGTCGTGACTCCAAGCCGTACCAGATCGAATTCGAGGACTCCGTGGGCGGTACACCCTACTTTGCCGGCTCCAATTCGGTATTCTGGAATCTCATCCACGAGTGCTACTGGGACGATTACGACAATGGCGCCGGAAGTGGCATTCGCACCATCGGACGCAATGTGATCAGCGCCATGGTACGCCTCTCGTCGGCAAACAACCCGTATGACGGTTTCGTTAAGTACATCGGTCTGTGCTTCTGGGGTAATGCCCAGGACTACTTCCCTGCGAGTGCGTACAACGTTGACTGCACTTTCAAGTATGAGATCGCTTGGCTCGTCAATGGGCAGAATGTACCTCCGCTCTCTCAAGCCTTGGGCAACCATTATTCGGGCGAAAGGCTCTGGGTAAAAAGGCGGGCTGTGTACATGCTATCCCTTTTCCGCTATGGCCCGTTCGGAGACTATTCGGACACGAACCTCGGTACCATCTCCTTCCGACCGCAGTCCCTCTCAGCAGTAGTCACTCCGCTCATCTGGATGTATCCGGCCCTTCTGGTCGGCCAAGGAACTGTCATCACAGGGGGGCGGACACAGCCCGGGAATACTGCGCCTTTGGCTGCTGCATCCGACGGTAATACCGCATTCTACATCCAGGCGTCAAACTGGCTTGCATCGCTGGGAAACTTCAAGGCGGTTTCACTGGGCCTCCAGGATATTGGCAACATTACGATCACCGGTGCGAAGCTCATCGAATTCCTGATCGGCGCTGCTGACGCCGAGGAGGTGACGACGAACATCCCCGGCCTCGTGTTCACGAATAATAAGTGCCTGGAAATCATCGATGCCCGCAATGCGGTCAGCGTTACAGCTATCTCCGGCCTTGCGAATTGTACGCGCCTCCGTACATTATTATTATCAGGATCTTCTGTCCCCTCCGTTGACCTTGCCGCAGGAAGCAAGATCGAGACACTCTCTCTCCCTGCTGCAACCCAGAGGATTGTCTTGCGTGGCTTAAAGCACTTGTCCTCCCTTACGGTGGAAGGGTACGCCCATGTGCAGACTATCCATATTGAGGATACTGATGTGGACGCCTTTGCGATGCTTGCACGTGCTTTCGATGCATCCGAGGTCTTGACCTATATCCGCATTCTTTGGCGCGGAACCTATACCGATCCCGAACGCCTCGCAGTAAACATGCTACCGTCCCTTGCCGGGGCACAATACAAGGGCATTTCCTCCGATGGTGCAACCGTCCTGGACAAGCCGTTCATAGAAGGGACGATAGATGTTTCCGCTGGCGGTCTTACCGCGGGAAACATTGAGGATCTGCAGCTCGACACCGAGCACCAAGAAGACTACGACGGAAACATCAAGAAAGTGCTCTCCCGCTTGTTCAACACCTCGCTCTATCTGCTCTACGACTCTTCAAAGATTTACATATCCTTCGCCGACCCGGAGGTTGAAAGGATATGCGTTGCGAATTGGTCAAGCGATGGAGTTGGATTGACCGTAGCGGATGCGGCGGCGGTGACCAACGCGCAACTCGGAACGACTTTCTACCAAAAGACCGGGATTACATCATTTGAGGAGTTTCAGCATTTCACCGGGATTACGGCGTTTACAACTAATGCATTCCGCCAGTCGAGCATCACAAAGATTGTTTTACCTGCGAATTTGAAAAATAGAGCAACTGCAACTGTTTTCTATCAATGTACATCCTTGGAAGAATTACACTACTATCATACGTTCACTCTGAATGGCTCGAATAGCCAATGGTTTTATGGGTGTAATGCATTAAAGAAACTCTTTTGCTCTGATTTTAATCAAATGATGTCGTTGCTACCGAATGTGACAGCATTCTATCCTGCATCTCACCCGTTTGGCTCAAGTTCTGGCCCACACTACGTCTATTTCAACGGCGAGGAAGTGCGCGACCTTGTACTTCCAAACACGGTCACAACGATCTTTGCAGGTGCTTGCTATAAGTGGGATAGATTAACATCCGTCATCATCCCTTCCTCTGTCACATCTATTAGAACAAGTGCTTTCACTGGTTGCACGGGGCTGACTAATATCTTGATTTTGTCAACTTCTACTTTTTATGTAACGGCCTTTGCTGGAGCTGGTTCCTCAGGTGCGGTTGGAAATGGAACAGGAATGTTTAAGATGCTTGGTTCTATAATCGGTCACAGTGATAATAGTTATTGCTTTTTTGCATTTGCAAAAATAGTAATAGGTGGCAATGCAACATCGACTAATGCTAACCGTCCTATTTTTTATTCAAGCGCGATAAAAAGTCTTTATGTTAGAGGGGATGTCTCTTGCGCAAACAGTCTTTGCGGCTCCGCGAATCTTAAATTTATTGAAGTCGGAGGAATAAATAGTGGTACAACCGCAATTGTGGGTTCTGCTCAACCGAGCGGCGTAATCGTTCACCTTTCTTATGCCGGAATTGCGGCCTCTCCTGCTCTTGTTGCATCGTCAATGAGTAAAGTGACAAAAATCTATGTTGGTCCCGGAGAGTCAGAATCCGGAGACCAAGCAATATTGGACCAATACCTTGAGGACACGGATTGGGCCGAATACTCTGCAAAGTTGGACACTTGGTGGAACTACTGCCATTCCGAAGATGCTAATCCGGAATATGTAAACAGCCCTTTTGACGAATAACCTATAAATCAATACTACAATGGAACAGAAAACTTATGTAAAGCGTTTCGCTATCTGGACGGCGGTCATCGTCATCGCCATCATCGCGCTGTGTGGCATCTTCTTCGGGAAGGTTGTCGAAGAGAACCTCTTCGCCGAGGTCGCTAAGTGGGTGGTCATGACCATCGGCCTTCTCGGTATCATCATCGAGCCGCTGGTCATCTTCGTCATCGCTCCGTTCTGCTATCACTGGAAGTACGACAAGAAGAAATGAAGTACAGGATTTTCGCAGACCGGGTCAAGTTGATTGACTCCTACCTCATCTCCAAGAAGAAGATGGGGCGGGAGTTGCAATCTATCCGGAACCAGCACCCGTCCTGCCCGCTATGGCAACGGAGTGAGGGTTCGCTCAAACGGGAGTGGGCCTCTCACAACCTTGCCTATATCCTTGGCATCCGGCGTGGTAAGACCAAAGACTGTGACCTTAACTTCATACCGAAATGGTATCATAATCTCGCCTACGGGGTGGTCGGAACGATTGCCTTGTGGGTGATAAAATAACGAACCTATGAGACAGCCCGACATTGGCGCAACGACAAACAATGTTGTAGAGGGCGGCGTAGTCGCCGTCACGGTCGCCGTATTACAAAAAACCGTACTCGCTATGATTCCTTTTGCACTGCCCGCGCTGGTGCTGATAGCCTTGGACCTTTGGTTCGGGGTCAAGGCATCCCGCCACCGATACAAGAAATACAAACGCCCAGATGATAGGGTTACATTCTCAAAGGCACTCCGGGGTACGACGGGGAAGGTGTTTGAGTTCGCCGCCTGGCTCATTCTTGCCTCGTCTATGTCTATTGCTTTCGAGGAGGAATGGATTCAGTGGGCCACCCTGGCCCTGGTCTATGTGAACGAAATCGGCTCCATCATCGGAAACTACCTCTGCACGAAGGACATCGAGTTTTCCTTGCTTGGATTCCTCCGGGCTGTGTTGGTGTTCGTAGGCCGCTGGGTTGGTAGCAAGATTGGCATCGTGACGGATGATGTCACCTTTGACGATGTTTTCAAGCCGATGCCGAAAGGTCAGCCGAGGAACGAGAAAGGACAGTTCACCGCAAAGAAAAGGGGGAGAAAATGAAAATATTGTTAGACCGAGCCTGGGAGAAGGACACTTATACGATCTCACGCCTGTTCGTAAATGGGAAGAGATTCTACGAATCCCTTGAGGACAAGGACCGTGGTCTCAAGCAGACGGATTCTCTGGATCACATCCGGAAAGTAAAGGTCCCTGGCGAGACTGCAATCCCGTCTGGAACCTACGAGATAACGCTCAATGTCGTCTCGCCAAAGTATAGGGCTATCAAATGGTACAGAGATCTTTGCGGCGGAAGGATGCCTCGGCTTCTTAATGTCCCTGGATTCGACGGGATTCTCATCCATCCTGGATCGACCGCCCTCGACTCGGCTGGCTGTATCCTTTGCGGAAGAAACACCGCGAAAGGCAAGCTCACGTCAAGCCGTGACACCTTCAAGGCTCTATACAAAAGAATGAAAGAGGCAGCAGATCGTGGCGAAAAAATAACAATCGAGATAGTATGACTTGGTATGTGACAACCACGGGCGGATATAGAATCGGCCCGTATGAGGATTTTGAATCCGCATATTTTGCGGCAACGGTTAACTTTGGAATGGAAGGATGGACAATAAGTCATACATAGGGACTCCGGTGAGGGGCGTTTTAGTAGTAGTCTTGTTTTCGCTCCTCTCCGGGTGTTCCCTCCTTCGCCCGAGGGTGATTACGAAGATTGAGAAGGAGGTGGAGTACCGCGACCGGGAGGTTCACGACACCGCGACCGTGGAGATTCCGATAGAGGTAGAGAGGATTGTGACCCGCGACACCTCGTCACACTTGGAGAACTCCTTCGCAAAGTCCGATGCGGTTGTCTCCGGCGGGTATCTCCATCACTCGTTGGAGTCCATTCCGCAGATTATCCGCGTCCCGGTAGTGGTTCACGTGACCGACACGATTTACCGCGAAAAGGAGGCCGTAGAGACCATCAAGGAGGTCAAGGTGGAGAAACCCCTGTCTTGGTGGCAGAAGTTCCGTATCCGGGCGTTTTGGTGGCTTCTTGGAGGCGTTCTGGTCTTACTCGCCATAACGTTTAGAAAACCGCTGATGAGATGTCTAGGGCTAAGGTTAAGATAAAGGTCAGGTCCAGCAACAAAAAGTCAGGCACGCTTCTTGCAAGCGTACCTATTGCCGTTGTCAAAAACGATAACCCGAGCGGAGAAAGGATGTACCAGACAAGGGCAAAGGCACTGATTGACATCAGGACGACCAGAAATGGTAAACCAAGAATACGACACAGGTAAAATCAAAAGACTAATTATCGTATTGAAGCGTATCACGCTTTCGGTACAGATTGTTCCATTCGTATTCACGGCGTTATACATTATAGACTTTGCTGCATACTCTTGGTTGACTGAATCCGCACAAGCACTCTGCGATACACTATTCTATATTTCTCCTCTTGTCATAGCGGCTCATCTTATTTACTCCAAGATTCTTCATTTATGCCGCTGGCATCGTATGGCTTGTATCCTTCCGCTATTTCCACAGATTGTCTCTTTTATAGACTATTACATAATAGAGCTATCCGAGATTGAATCTCTCGTTACTGATTCGCTAACGTTGGTGATGACGATTCTGCTATTAATCTCGGCTTATAAAGTTTTCTTCTCAAATGGACGCAAATAAACTTCTCTCCGAAATTCTCGGATTCTACAAGTACAAGGTCGATAACAATCTTTGTACTATGGACGAAATGAATGACGCGATCAAGGCGCTCGAGAACAACATGGAAATTCACGGAACGATTTCCGACTTTGCGAAATTCTACGGTGTGTCGGAATCGAATGTCAGAGCGTCTATTGCAAGGAAACTTATCGCAAAACCGAAGCGAGTTTTGCTATATCCGTTCCATAAGTTCGTGAGAATCATTCCGGATAGATGGAGGAAGAAATAATTTGCTACAAGAAACGGTTTTGTAATCTGCGACATATCTCTATTTTGAAGCGACCTTCTTTGAGGGCCGCTTTTTCGTCAACTTTGCGGTACGGTAGAACAGTTCTATCGGATAATTTCTAACCTTAAAACTACATACTATGGCAGAAGATCGTAGTACTATCATTCTCCCGGATAACAGCCAGCATCCTGGCTACGCGTATCCGGCATTTGGGGGCTTTGGCAACGGCTTCGGCTCCTTCAACTCCATCGCGGACCTCTTCGGTCTGGCGATTATCGCTTCCATGTTCGGCTGGGGCAACAACGGCTTCGGTGGCTTCGGCGGCGGCTGGGGCGGCAACGGCACTGCTGGCTTCCTTTCCAACCAGCTCAATAACGACAGCGGCAGAGAGCTGATCATGAACGCTGTCAACGCGCAGGGTGAGGCTTCCCGCACTGCTGTCTCCAACCTCGCGACCGCTCTCGGTCAGGACTTCAACCTCGTCAACAGCGGCGTACAGAACGTCCAGAACGCGCTGTCTACGCTGGCCCTGCAGCAGGCTGTCTCCGTTCCTCAGATCATGAACTCCATCGCTTCCGGTGACGCCAGCATCATCAGCGCCTTCCAGAAGTGCTGCTGCGACAATCAGCTTGCCATTTGTCAGCAGACCAACGCTCTACAGAGCGACATCTCTGGTGTCCGCACCGCCATCGAGGCCAAGTCTGCCGCAGACCAGCTTGCGATGTGCCAGCAGACTTACGCACTGACGGACACGATGAACCGGAACTACCTCGCTCTCGACAACAAGATCGACGCTCTTGAGTCCAGTAGGAAAGATCGTGAAATCACCTCTCTCACCGCCCAGGTCGCCAAACTTGAGTCCCAGAACTTCACTGCAGGTATCGTGCAGCAGGCTGTCGCTCCCGTGAACTCCGCTCTTGCGGCTCTCGCTCGCGAGGTGGACGACATCAAGTGCAAGCAGCCCAGCACGGTCAGTGTCCAGTATCCTAACCTTGTCGCATTGAACGCCACACCTTATGTGTCTGGCGGCTTCTATCAGGGCGGATTCGGCAACGGCGGTTACTACGGGCCTGGTTGGGGCTATGGCGGAAACGGCCTTATTTTCTAGGAGGGCGTGACCATGTGTGATTGTGTTTGCATCGAAACGACCAATACACGTGGAGTGCCCTATCTCACCACGACCGGTGTGACCGTGGGTACTGACGCGGTGGACTTCTCTCTGGGCTTCCGGAGTATTCCCCGCGTCGGTTACCTTACGATTCGCATCGCTGAGGCGATTCCTACGGGGACTACCGGGACCCTTCCGGTCCGGTTTACTCTCAATGGGCAGACCCGTGCGTTGACTTCGTTTGGCGGGGTTGCAGTTACCGCCGCCGACCTCACTGGAGCCGGAGTCATTACCGTCTTCTACGACTGGTTCAATGGCATCCTCCAGGTTGTTTCACCAATCGTTTAAAAAGTATAACCAATGTTAAGTGGACTTAGACAAGGTACTCCCGTGTATGTTCTGTATAAGAACGAACCGCGATTCGCGGTAGGAAAGGTCGCACAAGTCAGCAATCAGTATCCTCCGCAATTTAATTTCCAGCAGCCAATTAACCCGAACACAATGGGAATGATGGTTGACCTCTCTATCGAGGTTGACGGCAAGACGGAGACATATCCCCGCATTCCAATCAATTCGTCCATCGCCGAGTTCCCGGATAAGGGCGTAATCCTCAGCGAGACGAGAGACGGGATTGTGAACGAGATCAATGTCATTCGAAATGCGAGCCAGACCGCGATTGACCAGGTTGATCTTCACAGGCGAATCATCGCATCTTGTGACCAGCTCCTATTGGACCTTAACCCGCAGCTCAAACACGAGCAAGAACAAGCCGGGAAAATTGCGAAATTAGAACAGCAGCTTGCAGGAATGAGCGACCAGATAGCGGCCCTGACTGGGATGCTGTCTAAGTCCCTTGGCAAAAAACCTAAGGAGGAATAAAAAACTATGGGCTACGCAGTCTACAATCTCAAAGGGCGCAAGTCAGACGCTATGGATTTCGAAGAGGCCGCTCAGATGGTCGAAGAAGGACTCGAGTGTATGCGCGAGCTTGCTTCCGAAATGGAGGACAAGTACTCCGAGCGCCGGTACGGTATGCGCCGGAGCTACGGCATGCGTGGCGGCTATGGCCGTCGCGACGACTGGGACGAGATGGACGACATGGACGAAATGTACGGCATGCGCCGCATGCGCGATTCGAGAGGTCGTTATCGTTAGTGTAAAACCAGGGGCGGCATGTCCGCCCCTTTAAAAAGAAAACACAAATGGCAAGATTAGATGATTACGATTATGATCGTATGCCTTATGGTATGCGAGAATACTTGAGTTACCACGGCTATCACTTTTCTAAGCCTATGGCAGAGTGGGCTATTGGTATGATGCGAGACAAAAATGGCAACAAAGTGCAGATGCGAACCAAGGAGCAGGTGGACTCGATATTAAAGAGTCATGACGCCGAGGTCGAGAACGCTAAGGGTTATGACGCAGTGTTTACCCTACATATGGCGTTTTCCGATTTCCTCGGAAGTTCAGTCCCAGATGAGGCGCACGCTGCCATGTATGTGAAAGACCTGCTTGGAGACAAAGACGGTTACGACGGGATTGTGTTTACCCGGTTCTTAGCTGACTGCTCTGCTAAAGGCATTCCAATTCCGTGGGGAGAATTACTTTAATCGGCGTAGCGGAAAGTACGACCCTTGTGTTTTTTTTGATGGCCAGATAAGCACCACTGAATACAGCGATATCTATAACCGTCATCCTCTGCTTCAAGAATTGAATTGTAAGAAACCTCGCTACCATCGGGCTTTGTGCATATAATCTTTCTTCGACGCCAAGATGTTTGACTAAGATGTAGTTTGGTTAATGGATTGTTGTTATTTTCCTTGTGCGTAACCCAGCGTAGATTTTCTACTCTATTGTCAAGAGTGTTTGTGTTGATATGGTCAAAGCATGGCTTATTATCTGGGTTTTCAATAAACGCTTGGGCTACACATCTTGCGATGATAAGCTTTACATTTCTATGCAAACTTGTTTGATATAAAGGGAGCACTAACATCTTGTATTTTCTGTGTTGTAATGTCTGCTTTAGAATTCTCGAATACCTATAATAGTGACGCCCAGACGAATCAATAATTTCGCGATCTAATGATTTGGCTCGTCCCATATTGGAAACTTGATAATACCCATCCCACCCAGGGATGTCCCTCCAAACCTCGCCGGGCATGTCTTCAAGAGACAGATTTTGATACGGTAACATATCGCTGATGATTTATGAGTTAGCTGATGAAAAATAAAGAGCGGCAGGCGCATCAGCTTCGCTTTTCGGAGGGTAGCTACTCCCGTCCTATCCGCTCTACAAATATAAGAAAAATAATGACAATTCGCAAACTACACATAAGGCATTGGACGATTTTGTTTTTCTTCTCTTTTGATGCACGAAACGCGGAGGACATCGAAGAAGCCTTAATCTGGGCTGGCGCTCCGGATTCTATCATGAAACAGGTGCAGACAAATGTCTTTGCCGAGCGCCGAGATGAGGGTTTTTGCTTCAGTAACCCCTCTCTTCGGCGCAGTGTAGTGGCGGTAGGCAAGACAAGTACGGGGCCGGAGTTTATGAACACTACTATTCACGAGATAGCGCATGTCGCCATGCACATTGCAGAGGAGGACGGCATAGATCCGTATAGCGAGGAGCTGGCCTATCTCATGGGAGATATATCACACGACATATCGTATATAGTGTGCGAGCTGTCATGCCCGCACTGTAACCGGCGCGATTGAAGTCGGTAAAGGGCGTCAGGTTTTGCGGTTCCTGGCGCCCTTCTTTTAAATGAAGAAATCTTCTTTTTCGAGACACCTTATGTAAAAATACGCAATCGGGATCCCGGATATCCTGCAGAATCGCGAAATGGTCTCCTTCTTCGGTGCCGCCCTGCCGTTTTCAATTTTCCACAGGGCTGAGGTTGTGATGCCAAGATTAGCGGCCATTTGTGGCCGGCTGGTCTTACTGGCCTCCCTGATTTCTTTAAATACTTTCCCGTAGTCCATGTCCAGTTTGTTTTTTGAAGTAGTATTCGTATCGTTTGAAATAGATTGCAGCCATTTTGCAATACGCTTTCCGTAGAAGCGCATTCTTGGCATGTTCCATCTGGTCAATGTAGAACGAGCAGTTGCTGTCCATTTCTTCCATTCTATTAGATAAATAGTTAGGACCAGATATAATCTTTTTTAGGATTTTAGCGTTATTCATCTCATAGCAATTTGAACATTGATTCGTTTAACACAACTTGATTCCCGTTGTCAAGATTGACAATCCACGAACCGTTTACCTTTGCGTCAAGAGTCCCGTCCCCGTGGTTGGTGGTATGTACCCGGTCGCCTTTCCCGTATATCCACTCGTGCTTGAAGTTGAACCGGGCGATGTAGGACTCCGGGAATAAGCCGTTCTCCGGAAGTTGTCTGAGTGAGCGCATGATGTCGTAGTAGCCGTTCTCACAATGGGCGCGGTCTACATAGAGAAGGATTACCCGGATGAGTTCATTGGCATCGGCGATTACATTGGTGTAAGCCTTGCTGTCCTCACCGACCGCCTCCCAACAAGAGGTGTCAAGGCCGAACCTTTCCATCCATCCACGGGCTTGCTCAATGCACCTTGCGTAGTTCTTGATATACATTTTCTTCTCCCGGTGGAAAGCATTCCCTTGCACACGGAGTTGCATATCAATATCCTCCATGAGCACCATGGTAGCCTGCAACATCAAGTGCAATACATTTACAGACCACTCAAGAGGCGTGTGTTTTCTATTGTCCATAATATTCTTTTTCCGGCGGTTCTTGGCAGAGCCGTTCCAGTTCATGTATCGCCACATCAATTGCTTCTCCGATGATTTTCGGGTCCTGCATTTGCGGAGAGTCGGTGATTGGTCCGTCGTATCTGCGCCAATACTGGTAGTCCTTTAATACTTCCAGTGCGGTCTTTCTGTCCATGTTACTCATCTTTGCTCGTTCATTTCAATGATGTACTTTTTCATAATTTTCGTATCTTTGTATGTCAAAACTAATTGTCAAGGTGTTATGCCTTGTGCCGCCAAGCATCGGTTTCCCAACCATAATTAGTGGACGGAGTGGGCAGTCTTTCGGGGCTGCTCTTTTTCATTTCTTATCAAGTTTATTATAGATTTTCCAAAGTAGAATGGCAATAACTACCTCGAAGAAGTAAATTGCCCAGAGTAGATAATTGCTCATTTCTTTTCCTGCTGATAATCATAGTGCATTTTCATAAACTCGTCCCACTCCTTTTTGTCCTCATCGGTATATCCGTATTGTTTGTTGTAGATATTTGATGGAAAGGTCTTGTTAAGATTAAGGATATGGATCGCCCGCTTGATAAGCGACTCCCTGTGCTTGCCCTTCCAATTACCGCTCAACGCCATCGTAATGACACAAGCCGCCTCGTTGAACAGGCTTTCCTTGTCGTGCCTATCTTTCTCAAGTGCATTGGAATATGCCACCGCGGCGCTCAAGAAGTTCACATATCCCTTGTAGAATAAATCAGCAAGTACCTCTTCTACCTTCAGATAATCTGGATAATTCAAATTTTTTAGTTCTTTTTTCAGTTCTCCGAGTGTCATTTCTTCGCCTCTTTGCTTTTGTTGAAACGGTCGAGGACTTCGGTGTAGTAAGCCTTCTCGGTTGGATATTTTTGGATAAGTTCTTGTGAGCTTCGGCCCACCTCACTTACCATCATATCTGCGGTTTCTACGATGGCCTTCACATCCTTCCAAGTCAATTCCGGCTTTGGGATTCTCTCGGTCTCCTTCAAAGCCATGTACTTCTTGTACCAGTAGTCAATCGCGTTTACTTTGTTTTTCTCCATAAAATCCGGTTTTTCTTTCCGTGGCTCTGCTGCCTCTCGGAGCTTATCAAGATTGAATTTACTCATGATTTTTAATCCTCTGAATGATAGTTTTTGTTGAGGTTTTTGGACAAAGGCAAAGACAAACAACACACAATCCCAAGAAATGCCAGAAATTTCCCGGTCCGAAAAAGAAATCAAGGATATATTTTACAGTTTCCATATCAGTCCTCCCTTTTGCAGACAATCACGCGAACCTTGTCGCCAAGTCCGATGTTGTCTTCCCCTTTGATTGTAGCGGCAACAGTACGAACGCCCGTCAATGTCAATGTAACATATCCCTCCACCGCATTGCTCATCATCTGCTCCTTATCCCATTTCGCTCCGGCGATGAATCCAGCATATTTATCAGGTTCAACTATTGTAACCTCTTTGTCTGGATTGTCAGAATATGGCTTCTTGAAGGTGGTCTTTGCATATTCCTTTGCCGCCTCGTCAATTTCGGAAGGAAGGGAAGGCTGCTCTTTGCTGACCATATTAATAAAGTCTTGTTCGCAAGCCTTATGTAGTTTTTCCCAGAATCCTTTGTCAGCAAGGATAAGGTCGAAAACTTTGTGTCCGACTTTCTTTTCCATATATTCATAGAGTAACCCCATATCAGAACCCTCTACGAACATCTTACCCGTGAAGGCGGTGGCTATAATCTTTTCTTCTTTTGTCATAATCTTGCGTTAAAAGTTTTTCAAGAAAAATGCGATTGTGTCAATGTCATTTCTCAGCCTTATTGCCATTGATTTCAAATGGCTCTTATCAAGAGATTTGTTCCAATACGAACCATCCCAGTTTTCAATAGTAGCAATGTCCTCTTTTAGTCTATCAATAACTTTTCTTATGTCTTGTTCCATAACTATTCCTCCTTTCTCGCGTTAATCCATTGTTGCTTTTGGAAGGCTATCATACCATTGCCTTGCGACATTTGGATATTGATAAAACATTCTCGCAGTGAAAGCCATAGCCGCCTTGATGGGAATGTTGTCTGGATAGTTGTATCTTGCTTTCCAGGCATCCATCTTTTCGGTGAATTTCTCCAAATCCACCTCCGGCTGCTCCTGCTGAATTATCTCTGGATTTCCACCGAACTTCTTACATTGCTCTACAACCTTTTCAGTAGTTAGTGGTTGCTCTTGTTTCTTTACAGAGATACCCCTTCCAAAACCGCACATAAAAGCATTATAGGCAAGCCTCCACGGGTCATCGCGGAAATCCTTTTCTTTCAGCATCTCTTTATCCTCGTGCCAAAGTTCTATCAGTTTAGTAGAATCTGGCATCGGCTGCTCCTGCTGGAGAGAGTCGATGATGTCAAGGATTTGCTCACACGCGGTATCATACCCCAACTCCCATCTACCGCCAACAGTATAATTGCTATTGTATTCCTTTTCCACCGCTTCTTTCAGGCGGTCTGCGTCAATGTATTTTGTCATATCTAAATCAAATAAAAGGGCAGAGACCATCAATATAAGGAGGATAAATTAGCCGAAATCATCCTTATACCTCTGCCCCATTTTACAGTTTTAATAATTGTTCGTAGAGTTCTTTTAGTGCGTGATATCGTGGAAATCCATTAACGGATTCATTATGTCTTCTCTGCGCCTCTATTACAGCAGCACCTAAATAATTTATTTGCGCCTTGCTAGGCTTCCAATGAGGTTGTAAGGATTCTTTACTAACTGGACGGAGGGATTTGAGCCATTCAATTACTCTTTGCTCTATATCCCACTCCAAAGCGACTTCTGTTCCCTCAAATTTTCCTATTGCAATTTGCCTGTTTATCTCATCCTCCTCGCTCCACTCTGCTGGATTTTGCTCTGCCATTGCTGCTTCATATCCCTCTCGTCTGCCTTCTTGTTGTGCCTCAAAGAAGTCTTGCTTTAGTTGAGCGTTTAATTCTTTGTATGCTGCTTTAAGAAGGTACGCAGAATGGTTTTTAATGTATTCTTTAGGTTCACAATCTATAATAGGAGAATGCACAAAATCAAATAAGAATGAATCAAGAACTTTCTCAAAGCCATTCAATGTAATTTCTTTCTCTGCTGGCTTCTGCTCGATATGTCTTCCATCAAGCCAATCATAGATACGCTGATAGTATGCCACATCTTCTGGCTTCTTGTCACGGATGAAATCAGATATGATGCTCTTGATAGTACGGATGTACTCTTTCTCATCATCGGTTTGGGCTGGCTTCTGCTCTACCTTTTTCGTATCGTCACGAAAATGCTCTTTCTGCTTTTCGAGGTAGGCAATGCACTCTTCTCTTGTTGGTTCAGGAAGAACGAATTTCAATTCACCAACAGTTTTTGATGTTTTTAGGGCTTCAATCAGTCCTTTCCTTATCCTCTCATCCTCGCTCTCGCGGAGTTCGGGGAAATAATGCTCTGCATCCTCTTTAGTTGCACCGTGAAGCCCCGGATACAATTCTCGCATCCAATTCAAAGCCGCATCGTATGCTTTTGCTTTCTGTTCTGTCGTCATATTCTTCAAGTTAAAAAAGGCGCGTGGAATCCTCACTTTGGCTCTACGATTCCGGCTTCACCAGCAATCCCAAATTTGCTTGCGTGGCTACTCTTATTCACTGCCTTATACGCGCCATTGGTTATTCTTCTCGTCTATATTCTTCTCTTTCTTCCATTGCCGTGCAGAAATCCTCGTAGTCCTGCATACGGTCGTAGGTGTCGTCATAATCCGGGTCGAACGGACTCTTGCCGAGGTTGTGGTCTCTCCAAACCATCTTAATCTCCTTCAAAAAGTTAATACTCGACAGCTTCTTGCCGATTGATGAAGAAGTGGATGCCGTTTGAGCATTCTTTCCAGCGGTTCTCGTCAAACGAATCAGGATAGACCATTTCGCCGACAGTGTAGGTTACACAAGGGGTATAGGATTCATTTACGATGCTCTCGATCGGGTTACTACCGTCCAAGTCGGTTATGCCGAGGACCTTTGCCTTGTCGCATCTGCACTTTCTCCCGATTGCGGAACATCTTTTGGCGTCCTCCGGGATTTCCAGCATAATGAGTTTCTCTTTGACTTTCTTCCACCCAATGAACGCCCCGTCCGAAGGACAGGCGAGAGGAATGAAGGGAATATTTTTTGCGTCACCGAGGTTTGCGCCACGGAGGTATGCGTCACCGAGGTTTGCGCCACGGAGGTCTGTGCCACGGAGGTTTGCGCCACCGAGGTTTGCGTCACCGAGGTTTGCGCCACTGAGGTTTGCGTCACCGAGGTTTGCGCCAAAGAGGCATGCGCCAAAGAGGCATGCGCCAAAGAGGTATGCGTCACCGAGGTTTGCGCCACCGAGGTTTGCGCCACGGAGGTTTGTGCCACCGAGGTTTGCGCCACGGAGGTTTGCGCCACGGAGGTCTGCGCCACTGAGGTTTGCGTCACCGAGGTCTGTGCCACGGAGGTTTGCGCCACCGAGGTATGCGCCACCGAGGTCTGCGTGATTCTTGACCGCCTCAATAAGCGTGTCCTTGACGGTGTTATCCTCTTTTTCGTACTCGAACAGGACTGAACCCGTCCATCTATTCTTAATCTGGATTTTGATTTTAGTGCTCATTAATCTCCTTTCAAAAATTCGACATTGTAGTTCGGATACCTAACAAGGCAATCCGTGTAGTAATCCCTCGCCTTCTTCTCATCTACGAAGGTCTGGCTTGTGATGTAACTCCCGCCGGAATACCTCCCGTAGCCGGGACGGGTGATGGTGACGGTGTAGGTCATATCCCAATCTGAATTTCTTTCGCCCACCTGGAAAGTGTTCCCCAGCAGAGCGGTTTTCCGTTTCTTGTGCAGTAGATGGACGGGTGCTTTTCGTAAAGCCTGAGCGCCTTTGCAAGGATGTCCTTTTGGCTGACGCCGTGTGCAATCTCATCAGATACCATCGTGTACAGTGCGGATCCATCTCTCCACTCGCCGGCCTTCTTCATCGCAGCCATTCCGGATGCCCTGCCGGCTCCAGGAGCCTTCGTACCTTTCTTGCGGCCCAGGTGCGTACACCAGCGGTCCGTCTTGGAGAAGAAACCTCCGTCCTTCTTGATTGCCTCCTTGCGGGCGTCGATGGCGGACTGGGTTCTGGACTGAATGAGCTCCTTTTCGAGCTGCGCTGCGAAGGAGAAACTGAATAGTAACATCTCGTCAATGGCCTTGATGTTCGCGCAGTCGAGGTCAAGGTTGAGCTTAATGCAGACGAGGCGGACTTTTCGCGGCTTGAGTTCCTGGGTAATGAGGAGGTTAAGATCGCTCATGGATCTGCCCAAACGAGATATCTCAGACACGATAAGGATGTCCCCTGGACCCATCTTCTGGACGAGCTTATACAGGTTTCTGTCGCGGTAAGATACTCCGCCGGAGATGCCCTCATCCTTGACGAATTCGTCGATGACGATGCCGCGAGGAAGGGCCCACTCCTTTATCGCCTGCTGCTGCTGGAGATCATCCTGCTTGTTTGTGGAGAATCTTATGTAGCTGTAAGTCATTGTATTAGTCTCGTCTGGCGAGCATGTCGTCAAGATATGCGGCCAACATAATCAGTAGAAACATATCCTTATCTTTTTTCGTTAAACACCTCTGGAATGAAAGCCAGGGCGCAGAGAATGTAGACGATTACGAACATTACGCGTCCTCCTGCTCTTTAGTTGAAATCGGAAGTCCGAAATCATCTACGACATACAAAATGCATGTCACGCCGTTGCGGTCCCACCTGCAGCCAATAATAGAGTTGAGCGGATCCCTGTCGGTCTTCTCTGTAAGCTTGTTAATCTGAGCCTGGCATTCTACAATCGTCCTTACCGGCGCTCCGATGGCGGTAATAACCCGACCGTCCTCGACATAGTTGATGGTGTACATGGCTACAGTCTGTTAATATGGAACATCATGTCCTCATAGATATGATTAAGTTCGTATTCGCTGTCAAGCGAGTCAAATGTCCAGGACTTCTCGAGACTGTTGTCCTCGAAGAGTGTTACATCGAAGGACATATAGTGTCCGCCACCGTAAAGGTTCTCGTGGCTGCTGTGATCGATATGGATGCTGTGGCCGTCATTGAGCTCTGCGACCTTAATCTGGACTTCGTGCGCCTTCTTGAGAAGGTCAATCATCGTGTTAGTCATATGAGTGTAAAGTTAAGTGTTTTTGTGTTTACTTGCAAGAACTATGCCGTGCGGATGATAACTCCGTGAGAATCTTTGTTGTCCCGGATTTTGAAGTTCATGGAACCTCCTACCGGAAGAGCCATAATCTGGTCAGTTACTTCACGAAGGGAGTAGTACCACTCGTACTCCGTTCCGTGCTCCATATCCTCGTCTCGCTTCGGGAAATCCAGCTCCTCGTGGATCGGCGTTCCGCATTCAGTTACGAGAATCTCAATGTGGACCCTGCGCTTGCGGTCCTCGAGCCAAGAACCGAACTCGGTGTCTTCGCCGAACTCATAGCGCTTCCGGCACCAGTCAATGTATTCGAGAATATCATCTGCGGTGTACTCTTCGTCCGTAAGCATATTATTCACCGCTTCTGCCTCATGAAGGATCAAGAAATATTGAAGCACCGGCAAGAGCTTTTCGTATGAAAGTTCCATGGCTTAATATTGATATTCTAAATATTCTTCTTCGGAAAGACATTCGACCACGAAGTCCTCTGTCTCGTAAATATCTCCGGGGAAAGCGTCGTCATCTGCCCAACCGTCAAGTTCCAGAGCGTATGGAACATCGGTTAGAGGATGCGGTTTCATCCCGACGATGTCCTCTATTTTGTAGAACATAACCTGGCTCCCTCTTGAAGCCTTGAAGATGTCAATGAAGCCGTCCGTGCGGTTTTTGTCTATTAGTTTGAAGTACATATCTATAGAGCTTTTATGAGTTTGTTGTTTTCAATATAATATCCGCGCATCTTGAGTTCTGCCCAAAGTTCTGCATCGGAAACGGATGAAAGATTTGACTCGGAGGCTGGAGCCGAAATAGAGGGAGTCTGCGTCTCTTGTGTTTTCTCAAATGGGAAGACAAAAGGTTCGAACCTATGTTCTTCGCGAGTTCTTTCAGTGATACGAGTTCTTACCTTGATATATAAGTCATCATCTGGGGAAATACTGCGGTCTACCCATTGGTATTTAGGATGAGAAGGGTTTCCCAGGTTTACGATAATACCCATATCAAGAAGAGCGAGCCCCGTGTCCATCATAATGTTGGAGTGTCGGAATCGTCTTATGCCAAAATTGAGCGTTCTGTTGAGAGTCAGGCTGTAGAACATATCCACAGCCTCTTTTATTTTGTGGTTGTATGCCACCTCGATAGCACTATTCTTCTGCATAACTATTTACTCTTTTGAGATTTGACTATTGTAAC
>Ga0256407_10004494_pt1 | contig 23234 bp, 21 predicted proteins | sample RumenRJG_04DNA_FD_193489 | JGI IMG/M metagenome (GOLD analysis project Ga0256407, IMG submission 193489) | Bovine rumen microbial communities from Lethbridge, Alberta, Canada - RJG_04 | ecosystem: Host-associated > Mammals > Digestive system > Stomach > Rumen | place: Canada: Alberta... | reverse complement strand
TTGAATGGAAAAACGGGTTTGGAAGTAGCTAATCGGAATGTTGAGGCCTATGCAGCGGCTATTGACAAATTGTTGTCTGACGATAATTATAGATTGCAATTAGCCGAAAATGCCCATCGGCGCGTGATAGAGAAGTTTACCGTAGAAAAGGAAGTGGAATTGCTTAAAGAACAATATAGGAGGTTATTAGCATGAATTATATTATTACTGGTGGTACTGGATTTATCGGTACCCATCTTACGAATCTTTTGAACGAAATACATCCAGAGGCTAAAGTGTGGAATTTGGATATAGTGACACCTGGTACACCAAACCCTGTGGTGAAGAACTATAAACCTGCAGTAAGGGAAGGCGAAAAACTTGGTTCTACGTTTGTAGAGTGCGATATCAGGAAGCCAATAGGCGAATTGCCTTTTACACCGACAGCGGAGGATGTGATTTTTAACTTCGCTGCTGTGCATCGTACACCTGGGCATGAGGATATTGAGTACTTTGAGACGAATATCCGCGGGGCTGAGAACGTGTGCGCTTTTGCAGAGAAGTATGGCATTAAGAATATGGTTTTTACATCGAGCATTGCGCCATATGGAGCATCTGAGCAGCTGAAGACAGAGGATACGCTGCCTACACCTAATACACCTTATGGTATATCGAAACTGGTGGCAGAGAAGATTCATATGGCATGGCTGAAGGGTGGTGAAGGCAGAAAATTAACCATCGTTCGCCCAGGTGTGGTATTCGGTCGTGGTGAAAACGGCAACTTCTCGCGTCTGTATTGGGGCATCCGCAAGCATTCATTTGCTTATCCAGGTCGTAAGGATACCATCAAGGCCTGTGTGTATGTAAAAGAGTTGGTGCGCTTTATCTTGTGGAATGTAGAGGAGCGTAAGACTGCGTTTGACATCTTTAACTGCACCTTTGAACCTGCCTATACCATCGAGCAGATAGTAAAGGCGATGAAGAAGGTGACAGGCCTGTCGCAATCGGTGCCATATATCCCCAATAGTATCATTATGCCTATGGCAGCTTGTGCTAAGATGGTGGGTAGCCCGATGGGCATCTGCCCCGCAAGAGTAAAGAAGCTGCAAATATCAACCAACATCTGCGGCAAGAAGATGGCTTCGTCGGGTTATCAAATGAAATGGACATTCGAAGAAGCACTGGCAGATTGGTATGCCGATAACAAGCAGCAGTGCTTGGAGTAAAACAAAGCAAGCCATCAGCCGCCTCCTTATCGCAAGGCCAACTGATGGCTTTCTTCTTACCCAAACGCCGCCTTCAGCAACTCGTATCGGTCTTTGAGTTCGAGCGAGGTGTAACGGTACACGGCGTCAGAACCTGGGCGATGCAGACCGGCGGCGTAATAGTTTATCTGCACCTTGTTAAGCATGTCGATGTGGGTTTTGCGGGCCAGTTTCGAGGTGGCTACATCGCAGAGTGGCTTCTCTTGGTTGTCGCCCTTCTCAAAGCTGTATATCTCTACCCGGCGCGTAATGCCGCAGAATCGCAGTAGCTGTTTCAGTGCCTGATTGTATCGCTGCTTGCCATAGTGCGGACGGCAGGGCAGTAGTTGCAGCTGGGTGCGGTTGATAATCTCGAGGGCAGGGGCTATCAGAGGCGTTATTATCTCGCTGTTCGAGGTCTGGTATTTTGCCGTTTTTGATGGTATGTAGTGGATATACGGGATGCCATCGGCAGAGGTTGCCACTTTTTCGGGTGTAAGCCTGAGCAGATCGCCTATACGACAGCCGATGGCACAGTTGAGCACAAACATATCCTTGGCCCATTGCAGATGGCGTGGCACCTTGGTAGTCATCACTTGCATCAACTCCTCTTTCCGCAGAAACACTGGAGTGTCGTAACTCACGTGCATAATAATACGCCGCTTCTCCATCGAAATAGATCGAAATGGAGAGCGGCGTATTTCTTCTGTGGTCTCAAGCTCTACAAAGAAAGCCTGCAGCAACTTCAGGTCGTGAACCACGGTGGTGTCGCGCAATCTTTTTTTAGGTGTCCGATGCCCAGCGCCACGAGGGTAGAGTGCGGGGTATTGCAATGCGTATCGGTACTCATCGTAGATAAACTGACGGAATCGCAGTAGCATATCGGTAGAGAACTGCTGGGCGGTGATATGCTCGCGTCCCTCGGTAGTAAGAAATCGCATCAGTTTGTGCGCCTTGCCCAGTGCCACTGCATAGCGACCATGCCCCATCACCCCATCGCGATGCGCCTCGTGCAGATAGCGCAGAAACCGCTGATACAGGGGCTCACTCTTTTTACGAACGAAAAACGAAACTACTCGGTTGAAAATGCCAGGAACTATCCCCGCTGCATTTTCGTGGTGGTTAAAACTGTAATTCATAGCTAACTGAAATTTAAAATTTGCAGTTGCAAATATAAGCAATTGTTAGGACATACAACGAAAAAGGCCACCGCATTTTATTGCAGTGGCCAATAACTACTCCGCGCTATTACTATTTATAGTTAACGCTTTATAAAAGCGTTATCTTACTATTCTTAACGCCCTGCATATGGGATGAAACAACAGCTGCTGCAACTTCATATGACACTATTTGTACGAGCTAAAAAGAAGAATGTGTATATCTTACTATAAGCATATATCGTAAGCATTCGTAGAGATACAGTGAAAAACAGTAAGTGTCCTGGAGAAGAATCGGTCTTCTCCGGGACACTTCATTATTAGGGGTAGCTTTTTTTTATGTTTATCTCTTACATAAAAACTCTTGGTTAATAATATATAACTTTGGATATACAATTATTCGTATTCATATGATTCTTTATATCTTTGCAGCCGAAATGAAATTTGTACGTAATATCAAATCCCGAATAATCAACTTCCTAATCTGGTTAGATACCAAACTCGGAGGCGATAGTAGCACGCAGTCGCATGCCAGCAATTGGCACGACGGTGATAATTCATAACTATGCTTTCATAAACTTAGCCTCAATAAATTGAGGAACCTTCCACATCATCTTCATGATTTTCGTTGGTACGCCCCAACGACCATGACTACGGTACATACGTACATCCTCGTCCCACATCATTTTGCGCTTGGCACTATCTGTAGATAATCCTCCCATACGCATTCTGATAATCTTACGCTTCAGATAAGTTACCTTCAAATTCGCCATATAAAGATAGCGGAACAAAAGATCCGAATCTGCAGCAATCTTATACGTTTCGTCGTATAATCCTTCACGCATCATCACATCCTTGCGAATATAGCATGTAGGATGTAGTGGCAACCATCCGCAAGCCACTTTCCATCGGTGATAGGAACCTCCTATCCAATTACGAACAGGTTTATTAATGTCATTTGCATTCACAAATACGCCATCGCCATAGAGGAAATCCGCATCAGTATCTTCAAACTGCTTCACAATATCCGATATCACGTGGTTGTCGTACAAAAAGTCATCAGAGTGAACCAAACCAATGATATCACCCGTAGCCATACGGATGCCTTTGTTGATAGCCTCATACATTCCATGGTCGCGCTCTGATACGATTTTGGCTACTCTGTCTTTATACTTGTTGATAACATCCATCGAACCATCGTTCGACAGACCATCAACAATAATGTATTCTATATCAGGATAATCCTGCGCCAATACGCTCTCGATGGCACCTTGTATTGTAGCAGCTCTATTATAACAAGTGGTTATGATCGAAATCTTCATTTCTGCTTATTTTCTACAGTATTAATCCAATCCAACGTCCTCTTGGTTCCCTCAATTCTTGAAACGGGAAGATTTGGAGCAATTGCTTTTATTGGTTCTAGGTTATGTACATTATCTGTGGTCATGTTATGTAGCCTGAAGCTGGTCATCGGGAAAGCAATGCCAAACTTCTTAAGCAAATCGCCAAACCAGCCAGCACACTTAAAACACCAATATGGGATCTTTGGTATCCATATTCCGGACTCCTTAGCAATCTCGTTAGCCCATTCTGTAATATCGTAAGGCTCATAGTCGCCAATATAGAAAACCTTGCGATTCACTTTCTCAGCATCAGCCTCAAAGATAGACATTATCTCATAGATGGCATTTCCCACATAGCCATAAGTTTTCCTGCAAGCACGCTTTCCCATATGGAAATACATATGACGTAGTACGATATGGAAAAACTTATTATATGGCTCACCAAACCAAGGGCCCCAAATAGACGTAGGACGGATAATTGACCATGTATACCTTGGATTACATTCCTTAATGCGACGTTCTGTCTCAACTTTGCTTTCACCATAAAGTGTATGTGGTGCATAATCCTCAAAATTCATAGGCATATAACCAGGTTCGCATACATACATTGATGAGGCAAATACCGCCTGTTTAAGATTCGGCACCTTTTCTAATGCATCCAGGAGATTGGTTACGCCCTGCATGTTGGCATCATAGTCCTGCAGCGTTTTACCATTTAAGTCTGTACGAGCGGCTAAATGGATAACATAATCAGGGGAGAAAGAAACTATTTCTGATGTAAGTTTTTCTTTATCCCTTATATCTACTTTGTGCCATATTGAGCGATGCTGCTCCAATTTAGGCTCAGCAATATCAATACATCGTAATGTATATTTGGAATCTTTTTGTAGTTTTTTTATCAAGTTTGTTCCTATAAATCCACTGCCACCAGTAATAAGTATTTTCATTTTTTCTGTAATTCTAATATTTCTTTTCCCATTTGTTCATAATCTAATTCATCAAAGAAACTAGCTTTATCGTAATCAAACAATATTTCTCTGCTGAAAGGGGTATCACTTGCTATTATATAGCATCCAGTTATTTTGGCTTCAAGTAAAGGTAGTCCAAAAGATTCCACATAGGAGGGGAATAATAAAACCGACTCAGAATAAAACTTAAATACTTCATCACGCCGAATTGGCCCTTTGAAATCAACATTTAGACTATTTTTCTTGGAAAAATCATAGAGTTTTTTTGTATAATCATTTTCGTCAGCCCTTATAGTGAATGTAACATTATAATCAGTTAAACCTCTGTCTTGTGCATATAGAAGCGCTTTTAAAAGAGTAAAATGATTTTTGTATGTGAACGCTGTTGCTGGATAGAAGAAACTTTTTCTATTCTCAATAGAGTCTTTGTATTTCCAATAAGAATTTGTACTTATATCAGGACTCAAAATAAGTATTTTATCATCTGAAATATTCGCTTTTGTTTTTAAAGCACTTTTCATCCAAGCTGTTTGGACAATAGTATAGTCAACCTTCCTCAGAGATGAAAAAATCAGTCTGCTAATAATATTTTGATAAATCCATAATGTTTTTCCATCCTTTTTTAAAGAAAATCTATGATCTGTTAAGACAAAGGGCAAATGCAAATATACATATTGTGGGCCTTTAAAACAGCTTAATCCCTTGTTCTGTAAAGAAAAGACTTTTTGGGGATCAATTCTATTTATTATTTTTTTTAGATATACAAAATCAAATAAAAGGCGATAACACCATCCTTTTTTTATCCATGGATATCTAAGTATTCTTATGTTACTTGTTTCTTCGTATTTTGGAGTACTAACAATAAACCACCAATTAACACTTTTATCAGGCCAGGACTTAACTTGTTCATAAAAGTCATTAAGTATAGATAAAGCCCCAGACTCGCTCGCATGAACATCACACACAAGAATGGTACTACCGGGGGTGGGACAAATTACCTCTATAAGTGAATTACTTTTCATCTTCCTTTTAATTTCTCTTTTACTACTTAATATAATACTTACTCATTAATAAGCGTATTAAACTGTTTCATTATATTTTTTTTGTCATATTTACTTGCATAGCACCTTGTAGAGATCCGACTGCTCTCACATGCTTTTTCCAAAAGATTAGCAAACTCTGAAACATTATCAAATGAATTACTAATTAAAGACTCAGGAATACACGAGAGTATTTCTTTTGCACCTTTTGTTGGTGTTGCAACTATTCTCACATTAAGAATAAGAGCTTCAATAAGTATTGTCGGCAAGGCTTCAGAAAGAGAGCAAAGCACCAAACAAGATGCATTAGCTAAAAAGGGTAATGGATTTTCTAAGGAACCAGTAAAAAATATAGAGTTCCTTTTTGCACTTTTTGATGCTTTTTCCTTCAAATCATCTAATAACACTCCATCACCAACAAACACCATAGAAAAACCATCTAATTCTGCTTTTTCATATGCTTTTATTAAAAAATCCAAATTCTTCACCTCAGATATTCTTCCAATGAAAACAATATAACGATTAGGCACCTTTATACTAGAATCCTTTGAACGAGATATTGTTTCTTCAATATCGATTGGATTTGGCAAAACTGTAATTCTATTTTTCTTGACGCCAATTTCCCCAATCAAGTAATCTTTAATTCCGTCAGAAACACTAATAATATAATCTGCTTTAGGATACAAAAAGTGCATGAGTCGTTGTTCTACATGCGACCATAATCCAAGATGTTTTACGTCTATATCAAAATAATTATGCTGAGATATTATGACTTTAGTGTTTAATCTCCATGCAGATACTATACAAACCATATTTTGCAGGTTTGCGCCAGTGTATAAGAAAGCAGGATTTCGTTTCTTCAAATAGTTCCTCAAAGGGAAGAATGATTTCTTTAATGATATTTCTCCCAAGTTTACAATTTTAATATTTTTATCTAACAACGTTTGTAAACATCCCCCCGTCCTACATAACACAAAGTCAACCTCCCATCCATTATTTAATAGCTCGTTGGCGTAATTTATTAAAACACGTTCAATACCACCTATGTCTAATTTTGGCATAAAGAAAGAAAAAACTCTATTTTTCATATTTCTTATTTCTATTAAAACTCAAAATAATCCTTGACAATATTACAGACCACACTAATAATCTAAATGGATATGATAATTCTGCTCTTACCCAAAAAATCGACAAGCATATTAATGAGAAATATGCAACAGTAGAATAATAATGGGCATTTTGCATTCGTATATGCAGAACATTAACAACTCTACCTAAATAAAAGAAAAATAATAGTCCAAGCCAACCAAATGATAGCATTAAATCAGCCTGCAACGTTGTTCCAAGGCCTGTCTTCACCTCATGTCCCATGTGCTCTGTATAATTAGTGAAGAAATATGCCGATCCCATCATTTTTGTATCTACTCCAATCTTATTAAGAAAAGAATCTAAAGAAGGAATACTGTTAATAAATCCTTGCAGCATTGTAATTCCATATGAGACTCCCTTTTCATTGATTACCTCAAATACTAAATAATTTGAACGGCTAGGTATAACCAAATCACTTACAACCCCCGCAGCACTAATAACTGAAGAATCCAAGGAATCACCAGCTCTTGTAACCTGAATAACAAACATCATTAGAAATGCGAATAGGCATCCAATAAAGAATCTGCCCAGTCCCAAATATGTATATTGATTAAATATTACATAAAGCAATGGAACAACCAAAATCATACCAGTAGTTCTGTTTCCTGATATGGCAATAGAGACACCTACAATTAAACACAAAACGAGCAATGTACGATTAAAGCTTTTACCGACTATTATTTCTCGAAATTTATTTTTCTTCTTACCTTTAGTAATTAGTTTGTAGCTTTCCAACGATATTGCTGTTACAACAGTGCACTGCAACAATGTTTCAATTTGTAAGATACGACCATTAGGATTCTCAATAGTACCTATTAAATAGCGGTCCGAATAGTATTGGAATCCACCTAACCCCCAAAACAATAGTGAAATTATTACCGCAAGTAGAACAATATGTTTGGTCTGCGGGCTTTTCGAATATTTTACACGTGCACATACATAATTTAGAGAACCACCCAACATATAAAGACAGCCCGCAATTGTAGACGCAATTACTCCATATGAAATGTTTGACAATTTAAATGAATTACCAAAGAAGAATATAAAAGGAAAAGAATCATCATATAGGAAAACAGGATAAGAATACGAAGTAACTGCAAAAGTTGTTAAAAACAACACATCAAAATCAAAATATGTTTTCTTGTTTTTATCCTTTAAATACAAAACCAAATATACAAGGAAAACAAAAAAGTTAGTTACATTAAAATAAAAAGAATAATGATTGGGGCATATTAATAAAAGAACTAATATAAATAACCACAACAATATATAATATAATTTTCTTGTTTTTTGCCCTTTCATCCTACATTCTTTATTTTCTTTATTAAACGTAATAATGCACGAATACCATAATATGCATTATGAGTTGCAAAATATAATACCAACCGATAATGAATTGGCAATCTATTTATTCTATGATAAAAACTTCTACCATGTCCAAAAGCATCATCAAACTCACTTTGGGTTATCTGATAATCTGCGGCAACAACATCATATGCCATCTTACCTGAATATAAATAATAAGCATTTTTATTGACACTTTCATTGATATCAATATACTCTGGAAAAATTTTAATTAGTTTTATTCGATCATGTACTGCCTTAGCATTACTTAAATGAGTTAATGAATTACCAAAATCCAGATTATCATAATGATACAACGCATTACTTACATATGCGATTTTATTGGAATTCTTAACTAATAGAATGGAAGTAAGGGTATCTTCACCAAAATCTAAGCCCAACGGGAAATTAACCTTCGTGTCGAGATAACAATGTCGATGTACCAGTTTGTTCCAAAGAGCTCCTGGTATTTCCTGACATATCAATTGCTTCAAAATTAGGTCCTTACTTAAACTACTTATGTCCAATACCTCTTTATCTGAGCCTGCGGAGTTTTCATTATAAAAATCACACATAACAATGTCAGCACTAGTCCTTTTAGATTCTTCAATGAGTTCATACAGCATTGTGTTTTCTATCCAGTCATCAGAATCCACATGTATCCAGAATTCACCTTTTGCGTTTTCTATCCCCAATTGTCGTGCGGAACTAACTCCCCCGTTTGGTTTATGAAAGCATTTTATTCTTTTATCTAAAGAACAAAATTGATCACATAGTTTAGCACTACAATCTGTCGATCCGTCGTCAATTAATAAAAGTTCAAAATTCTTATATGTCTGTGTAATAATACTATTTACACAACGCTCCAAGGTACCAGCAGAATTAAACACCGGTACAATAATGCTAACTAATGGATTTGAAAAGCTATAATTATTGCTATTCATACTTCTAAAACTACGAGTATTTATAAAAGTATCATTTACTATGAACATCCCCAACCTTTCTTGTTGGTAATATTCTGTTTTAAACAGTAATAGTATATGGACATCAAGAAAGAGTATTTAACAAAAGTTCAATATCTCTTTGAGCGTATGATTTTCTAATCTCATTTACTCTATCCCAAGCAATAGGTGCACTCCAGTCAACACACTCTCCTATAGCGATCATCCTGTCCTCTAGTCCAAACATCTCCAACAAACTATCAAATCGTGCATTACCGCGTTTGGCATTGGCAAGTACCCAAAATGGTTTATTGAAAATAATACTAAACACAGCCCCGTGAAAAGAATCTACAATAACCATTTCCGCATCCATAAAACCACGCAGCCATTTTGTAACTCCTGGGAATACACAATCTTCTATTCGGTTCTTAACATCCCATTTCGTACGATTCTCTGCCTGACACCGAGGCATGATTGTAAACGGCTTTACCCCCATCTTAGTAGCGACCGCATTTATTAACGCATTCTTCTCGTCATTCGGATCTAGAATATAGTAAAACAGAGTACCTTCACTTACGGGTTCCTGATCTTCCTTCACTAAACTGATATAATCTTCCTTATTCAGCAACAATGTAGGGTCAAGCACATGTGTAGGCGTTACTCCCAGATTATCTCGGCATAAGTTAACACCACTTTTCTCTCGCACAGTCACAAAGTTAAACTTGTTTATCAATCGAGCACATTTCTTTGTCATAGCAGGAGTGAATTCCCATACAGAGGTGCCGAACGAAGCCGCATATGCCACGCGCTTCACAATCATGCCTTCTGTAAAGTCTAAAAACATTGCCGAAAGCCATGGATTATATGACGGTCGCCATACCTGATCGCTACCAACAACAATGGCGTCATACTGCCGCCGGTTAACAATTTCGCGCAGTTCTTTGTGCAATTCCGCCTTCTCTGGACATAAGGTAAGATGCCTTTCTATAAACTTGCGGGTATGTTGCGAAATAATGTCTAATTCCGCATTGGTTGGGTTGTAACGAGAAACTTCCACCTGTTTATTAACAAAATGCAGCAAAATTTGTTTTCCTTCCGACAAACACGTTCTTAGTTTGCTATATTTTGCATTCCAATCTAAGGTTTCCACCTCATGCCCTCTCCCTTTAATTACTTGCTGTAGCGCATAGTTCTGGAGCAGGCCTCCATAATTATTATGCAGAGGTTGTGTCAGTATTCCTATTTTCACAATCTATTATTATTAAAAGATTCTAGTTTTTACAGCAGTAAGTAATCTCTGTCTCATGTCTTTAGAAAGTCCTAACATCCAAACGGACACTACAACACTCAATAAGGAAACAACTAAAACCATCATTCCACCTCCAAAAGTATTAACGCCGAAGCTATAATACAGATACAATGGAACTGGTAATGCCGTCAAAGACACGAAAAGACAAACTTTATATACACTATAAATTTCGTGCCAATTATAATCTGCTATCTTGTTTATTAATATAGGCTTAATAATCATACCCAATAATGCATAGCTTATAAGATAAGCCCATGACAATGCTACTGGCGAAGCTCCAAATCTGAACAATAAATATACAATTGGGAAACATATAAATATTATGGTTGGAGAGAGCAAAGCGTTTTCCCTTATTCTACCCTTTGCATATAACGCGGTATAGAAGGAAGAATCAAAAACTTGAAACAGGCTTTGAACAACAACTATCTGTAGGAATACTACCGTGTATTCTGGTACTTCCACTAGCCACAGATTCAGCAATGGTTCTGATAACAGAAATAGAGGTAATGCAATTATGAGCATTAAGTAATATGAGTATTTCGTTGAATCTAATAGAAGATTCTTTGACCCTTGTAAATCCCCCGCTGCAAACCTTTTCACTATTTGGGGATTCGCCGCTGTACGGAAATTCTGCACAAATTGTCCAGCCACATTGCTAACTTGCAAAGATATTGATCGGGCTGTTACCACTGCGGGGGCAAAAAACAAATTTAAAAGCAACAATATTCCCTGATTAGATAATGCTATTGCTCCATTTGCAAACAAACTCCATCCAGAGAAACAAAATATTTCTTTAAATAACTTCTTATCTATGCCCAATCGAAAAGATGTTTCTAAAAAGTAATTTTTACAATATAATACATAAAAGATAAACATGCTTAAACTGACAAGAAATAATAATAAAGCGTACACAATTAGTTTATCCCAGTTCCCTATCGATATAAGATAAACAATCCCTAATTTACTTACCGCCTCATAAATACCAATATAAGCAAATACCGACATCTTTTCATGTGCTATAACTTGGGCATTGAATGGAATTTGTATAATGGAAATAAAGGCAGTAATAATCGAAAAATGAAAAACGACCAAAGCTACGTCAAATCGTTCTTCAGGAATCACCATTTTATTGTAAACATACCACAAACCCATAGTTTCCGCCAATAAAGCAACTCCTAATCCTATTAGTATATGTGTGGTTAGAGTAGTGGAAAATGTGTTTGTCAAATCTTTCTCGCCACCCCTTCCTAGAACAAATGTAATAAACCTAGAAGTTGCAGTGGCAAGAGCATTACTTATAAATGATAAGAAACCAACTACACCACCTACGGTTTGATAAAGACCATAATCGTCAATACCCAATACTTGCAAGATAACTCTACTAGTATACAAAGTTACCAACATTACAAAGAGCATCCGCACGTAAAGAAATACCGTATTTTTTGCTATTGTTTTATTTCCAGATTGAGTTTTCATTAAGTATATTAAAGAATAGTAAAGTCGCAATTATCAGGATCGTAACGCAAACGACTATTGATGTTAATGGCATCTATTGCAGCCATATCTTCTTGCGATAGTTCAAAGTCGAAAATATCAAAATTCTCTTTCTGATGTACAACACTCATTGAACGCACTAAAGGCAGTACACCATTTTGTATGTGCCAACGAAGTATTATCTGAACAAATGTCTTATTATATTTCTTTTCAAGTTTCTTCAATAGCGGCAATCGTACAAGCCTGTCATCGTATCGCGCAATGGGCGTGTAAGCTTCCACAACAATTCCATTTTCCTTGTAGTATTTGATCAACGTTTTCTGTGTAAAAAGAGGGTGTATTTCGAATTGACCCACTTCCGGTCTATATTTGCATATTTTAAAGATTTCTTCTAGATGATGTTGGTGGCAGTTTGCCACACCAAGATGTTTTACATAGCCTTCCTCATAAAGTTTCTCCATTTCACGCCAGGTATCAATATACAAGCCTGTTACAGGCCAATGGAATTGGAGTAAATCCACATATTCCAAATTCATGTTTTTTATAAAACACATGAATTCATCACGCACCTTTCTCTCGAGTTGAGCTCTATTACTAACACGTGTTGTAATTAGTATTTCATCTCTTCCTATATCACTTTTTGAAATGGCTTTCTGTAGTAATTTACCATCTCCATAAGCTGATGAGTAATCTATTAGCCGATATCCTAATTGGAGGGCATTAGCTATTGCATCAACATAGTGAAGATTTACCCTTATTGACTTTATCTTGTTAGTTATACGATTATGGTACAGCTTAGAAAAACCTCTCAATGTTTTACCAATTTGTGGCGTATAACCTGCACCACCTGGGCCAAATCCAATTTGCGGGATTGCCCCATTTCTTAGAAAAGCATTTAACTCCATATTTAAAATCTTAGTATGGTACCACCCCAGCTCAATCCTACACCAAATCCTGTCACCATTACTATATTGTTTTTCTTTAAGGTTCCGTTTTCAATACAATCCTTTAAACCTATCAACACTGTTGAAGATACTGTATTTCCTGTTGTTGCAAGATTGACATAAAACTTTTCTTTGGGCAACATGCATACTTTGCGGATAGTGTTGAGCATGAATTTGTTCGCCTGATGAAATACATAATAATCTATCTGGTCTTTTTGCAGCTTATTCTTTTCTAGAACATCTTTCATCATAACGGGAACTGCTTCCAACGTAAAGTTAAAGATATTACCTCCATTCATATAGAGGTAATCATCATACCATACGTGCCCTTCATCATCTTCCACAAACCTCCCTGTAATTTTCTTCTGACGTGCTGCACCTGTTTTAACGATAAGGTTATTTGCACCACTACCATCTGTACCTAGAGAGAACTCACCAATCTCCGCCAAACCTTCAGTTGAAATCAAGCAAGCTGCAGCACCATCACCAAAGATAGAACGGTTACTTTTATCTGATGGGTGCAAATATTTATTGTAAGTCTCTGCTGTCAAAAGCAGTACATTCTTGGCGATACCGGCTGCAATAAGCCCTTTAGCCATTGCCATACCATATATACAGCCAGAACAACCTAGGTTGTAGTCAAAGGCTCCCGCAGTAGTTGGGATTCCTAATCTATCTTGTAGGACACATGCTGTTGAAGGAAGGAAATAGTCAGGACTTTGAGTGCAAAGCATCAAGAAATCAATTGTCTTAGGATCTATTTTATACTCCTCAAACAACTTACGTGCTGCTTTCTCAGCCATATCACCCGCTGTTTCATTTTCAGCTGCAAGATGGCGAGAATCCACACCTACTTTTTGAGCGACCTTATCCACGCTCCACTCTGGGAACTCCTTTACAAGTTCCTCATTGGTTACTACCTTTTCAGGTAAATAGTATGATATTGCTTTAATGAATGCCATATTCAACTCAATTTTCCCCCCCCAGATATCTTAACATTACTTCCTGTCATCCAAGAACTTGCATCTGATAACATATAAATTGCAAGGTTAGCAATGTCATCAGGCTGCCCATATCGTTTAAGGGGGTATTTTTGTTCGTCTTCTTTTAATTGTTCTTCATCAGTTCCATCTGCTAATATGAGGTCTGTCCACACCATAGCAGGACTGATACAATTCACTCTTATCTTTCTTGGGGCTAATTCTAAAGCCAAACAATTAGCATACGAAATGATTGCACCTTTTGAGGCACTATAAACAGAATTGCCAAAGCTTGGTGACCACGAAGCGATAGATGCGACAAACACTATAGATGCTCCCTTGTTGATTTTCTTCTGCCGAAGTAACTCTGCCTGTAACATGACAGGGGCTTTAAAGTTTACGTCCATCAATTGATTGACATCCTCTAAATGTAAATCCTTGCAGGGTTTACGCTGTCCCATGCCAGCACAATGAATCACTCCATCAAGTTTAGGTAGAGTTTCGACAATCGCAAAAAGAGAACTTTCATCAGTCAAATCTCCTACAGCGACAACGTGCCCTTCGCCTTCCATCTGTAAAAGAGTTTCTTGCAGACGTACCTTGTTACGACCATTGACAATTACTGTCGCCCCCATCTTAGAACAAGTGACAGCAATGCCTCGTCCAATTCCAGACGAAGCACCAGTCACCAATATAGTTTTTCCTTCAAGTGAAAACGGATTAAACCCGGCCATTACTTAGAAGCTATGAGGTTAAACAGATCCTCAATTGTTTCACATTCGCGAATCTCCTTACCGGTGATTGTTTTGCCATAAACTGTTTTAGCCATAGCGATAACACTCATGCCTGTAAGCGATGACCACTCTTCGAGCTCATGAAATTCTGTAGACGCAGAAATTTCTGATGCGTCAGTATCATCAAACTGTTCTGCAAAATTCTTAATAAATTCGTTTAATTCCATAATTTAAATGATTATTATTTAACATTAATATTTCCATAAAATATCTTCATCAATCACCTCTGCCGGATGCCCGGTAGCTAAGCAATGTGCAGGGATGTTGCGAACAACTAAAGATAAAGCTCCTATTATTGCACCATCTCCTATCTTAACTCCAGGCATGACCGTGCATTGTTCTGTTAACCATACCTTTTCACCAATAATAACAGGACGTGTATTTTTATAACCTTGCCGGTTCATAAAATGAGATCCGTTATTGTCACGAATGGTGATGTGACGACCAAGCATAGTATTTTTACCAATCTCTATTTTTTCACCACAAATAATGGTCGCACCTATGTTTGTCGCACCACCACCTCCAAATGATAGTTGTGCATTAGGAAATACTTCGATATCCGATCCATACCCAATACTAGTTGAGCCGTCCCATCTAAGAGTAGCACCTTTATCAACCAGCAATCGTGTTTCCAATTTCGACTTGCTAAATTTTTTACTACCCAATGTCAAAATACCTTTCTTAATAATATTTGATCCTTTATTTATCTCAATAGTACAATAAGGTGTAGGTAACAACACGTTTCCTTGAATAATCTCTTTCAAAGAATTATATTTTATGAACTGATATAAAGGAATAGGCCTCAAGCGGGTAGTTCTAGAAAATAATAACAAATACTTTAAGGCAAGTCTAATTTTGGATTTATAACTAACTTTATTGGTAATGTATTTATCTGCTAATTGAAGGAAAGTTAACTTATCCAAATCTTCAAAGAACTGCTCTCTATTTACCTTCGGTGGTGCTAATGGTAAATTCAAAGCTGGATTCCCTTGCTCCGCTTTTTCAAACGGTACATTAAAATAGTTAATTTTCTTTTTTGCGATTTCAAAATATGCTTCGCCCTTCTTGGAATTAATCATAACCAATGAAGTTCCAAGATTTTTCTCCATTGACTTATTAATCTTGTCAATTCCCCAAAAATCTGCTAGTGTTATATCAGATATACGTGGATAACCTTTAAATCTACAATCATAACAAGAAGGACGGCAATATGCATTTGTATGTAGATAACCTTTGGTAAAATTACTTTGTTCCAGAGTCTCATACATATGTCTACCGTCCGCAAGAATAACTTTTTGAGTAAGATTACGCCATCCATACTCTTTAGACTTTGCCTTCGCATAAACGACCGGCGAACCATATCTTTCTTCGTAAGAGTCGAGATATTTCCGCCATACTTTGGGCGAGTTGATACCTCTGCAAATGTAATCTACGATTAAGAGATTCTCATAATCCTTACGAAGAAAAGACCTCATTGCCGCCATCTGACATGGGGAACCACAGACAAGTACTTTCTCTCCAGCTTTTACCAATTCTTTTACTTGTTTGTAGAATCCATCAAAGTGGCTTTGCAAATACTTACTACTCCTTAGTCTTGGCAGGTCTGCCTTGTCATTTGATATATATTGTTTAACGCTGAAGTCCTCATTGAAAACAGCACCTCCTACATATCCCCCACTCTTATACATAATATCAGCAAGCGCTGAGAAAAGTCCACCAGAGGTAGAATCAAACACAACCTCAAGGTTCTTATGTTCAGCCGCATAACAAATAGACTGAGGGAGATCGTTCTTCTTTAGCTCTTTAACGTTAATTATTGGACACACTTTCTCGCAGAGGCCACAGTCCACACACTTTTCCATATCCACTTCAGGATACCAGAACCCTTCATTATCGGTTTTATAATTTATGGCATTCTTGCCGCATATATCACCGCAGGCATTACAGCCGCAGCAATCTATCTTATTTTGGATGTTAATCATATATTCATTTCAAATTGTAAAAAAATCGACAAGCCTTATATTATTATAACGTTCCAAATGATCCTCATACTAATACATCGAATTTGTATTTACTTTATAGTAACATTCTTTAAATCTCAGAATACCCATTAGGATTCTTCTTTTGCCAGTTCCAACTATCACGACACATCTCTTCGATGCCATATTGTGCTTCCCAATCTAATTCAGCCTTGGCTTTTGCAGGATTACAATAGCAGGCTGCTATGTCGCCAGGACGGCGAGGTTTAATTACGTAAGGAACCTTCACACCATTGACCTTCATAAAGGCATTTACAACATCAAGAACGCTGTAGCCATGACCTGTACCAAGGTTATAAATAGCTATACCGCAATTGTTGTTAATTGCTTTGAGCGCAGCAACATGACCAGAGGCCAAATCGCATACATGGATATAATCACGTACGCCAGTGCCATCGGGAGTATCATAGTCATTCCCAAAGATGCCAAGTTCCTTACGAATGCCCACTGCTGTCTGCGTGATAAAAGGCATGAGGTTATTGGGGATACCGTTAGGATTCTCACCAATCATGCCGCTTTGATGAGCGCCAATAGGGTTAAAGTAGCGTAGTAATACTACGTTCCATTCCTTATCGGCTTTCTGCACATCCATCAATACCTCTTCGAGCATACTCTTGGTTTGGCCATAAGGATTGGTGCAATGGCCTTTAGGGCAATCCTCCGTGATAGGAATAATGGCTGGATCGCCATAAACTGTAGCTGAACTACTGAAGATAATGTTCTTGCAGTTATGCTGGCGCATTACATCTAAAAGAATGAAAGTACCAGTCATGTTGTTATGATAGTATTCCAATGGTTTTGCAACAGATTCGCCTACAGCTTTGAGGCCTGCAAAGTGAATTACAGCATCAAAATTGTTTTCATCGAACACCTTAGAGAGTGCATCCCTATCTCGCACATCAACCTCATAGAAAGGTATGTCTTTTCCAATAATCTTTCCGACGCGTCGCAATGATTCTGGATTGCTGTTCACAAGGTTATCTACAACAACTACGCTGTGACCAGCCTTATCGAGTTCTATAATAGTGTGGCTACCAATGTAACCTGCACCGCCTGTTAAAAGTATAATCATTGCAATAAAAGTATTTTTTTGTTATGGGCAAATCTTATAATCTCCAAAGGATTAACCGAATAATCAATTAATGCCATTATTATAAAACAGCAACTTACTCTAGTTCTATGAAAGACTCTCTTTATACCACTGGAAGAGTTTGGCTACACCATCCTCTATTTCAACTTTGTGAGTCCAGCCGAGAGAGTGGAGCTTGCTAACATCGATGAGTTTGCGCATGGTGCCGTCGGGTTTTGAGGTGTCGAACTCAACCTCGCCTTCGAAACCAACGGCCTTAACTACAAGTTCTGACAGCTCACGGATAGTGAGTTCCTTACCTGTACCTACGTTGATGTGGCAATTGCGGATTTCGCCAAGGCTTGGGATAGCTCCACCACGACCGGCACTATGGTTGCGATCAACAGCGCCATCGGTGCTGGCACCGTAGTGCACACTTGAGTACTTCTCTATGCCAATCACATCCTTAAAGTCCACATTCAGCAGAACATGTACACTGGCATCGGCCATATCCTCACTCCATAAGAACTCGCGCAGAGGCGTGCCTGTACCCCAAAGGGTTACCTTGTTATTCTCGATACCATACTTAGCCAATACCTTCAGGATGTCCTCCTTAGATGCATCACCATTCACACCTTCAACAGGGCGCTTGTTCAGGTCGATAGTAATCTTATCCCATGCACCATCATGTATAAGCTTAGCCAGATACACCTTACGCATCATAGCAGGCATTACGTGACTGTTCTCCAGATGGAAGTTGTCATTAGGACCATAGAGGTTGGTAGGCATTACTGCGATATAATTGGTACCGTACTGCAGGTTATAGCTCTCGCACATCTTTAGGCCTGCAATCTTGGCAATGGCATACTCCTCGTTGGTGTATTCCAAGGGTGATGTGAGCAGACAATCCTCCTTCATGGGCTGAGGAGCATTCTTGGGATAGATGCAGGTTGAGCCAAGGAAGAGCAGTTTCTTTACACCATGGGCATAAGCTTCGCTGATAACGTTGCATTGTATCTTCATGTTCATCATGATGAAGTCAGCACGATACAGCGAGTTGGCCATAATACCACCTACAAAAGCAGCAGCCAACACTACGGCATCAGGACGTTCTTCATCAAAGAACTTCTTAACGGCAACCTGGTCGGTGAGGTCGAGTTCCTTGTGGCTGCGACCAACCAAATTGGTATAGCCTCGCTGAAGCAGGTTGTTCCAAATAGCAGAGCCCACCAATCCGTGATGGCCTGCTACATATATCTTACTATTCTTGTCGAGTGCCATTACTTAACAATTCCTTTCTCCAGATACTCTACCAGATTATGGCGCACCTTCATGGCAGCATCTTCAGAAGCAACTTTCGCCATATCGCTATCAACCATGATGTTTACAAGTTCCTCAAATGAGGTCTTTGCTGGATTCCAACCCAGCTTAGCCTTAGCCTTGGTAGGATCACCCCACAAGTTAACTACGTCAGTTGGGCGATAGAAATCTGGAGAAACCTCGATCAGCACATTGCCAGTTGCCTTATCGATACCCTTTTCATTCTCGCCCTCGCCCTGGAACTCTAGCTCGATGCCTACACGCTTAAATGCATAGTAGCAGAACTCGCGTACTGAGTGCTGTACACCTGTAGCAATCACAAAGTCCTCTGGCTTGTCCTGCTGGAGGATGAGCCACATACACTCTACGTAGTCCTTAGCATAGCCCCAGTCACGCAGCGAGCTCAGGTTACCAAGGTATAACTTGTCCTGCTTACCCTGCTTAATGCGAGCTGCGGCCAATGTAATCTTACGGGTTACGAAAGTTTCGCCACGGCGTTCTGATTCATGATTGAACAGGATACCTGAGCAGCAGAACATATTGTAAGCCTCGCGATACTCCTTAACAATCCAGAAGCCATACTGCTTGGCTACAGCATATGGTGAATATGGGTGGAATGGTGTATTTTCGTTCTGAGGAACTTCTTCTACCTTTCCATAAAGTTCTGATGTAGAAGCCTGATATATACGACATTTATCTGCCAAACCACACTGACGAACAGCCTCCAACACACGCAGCACACCTGTTGCATCTACATCAGCAGTAAACTCTGGAGAATCAAAACTTACCTGTACATGACTCTGTGCAGCCAGGTTATAGATTTCATCGGGCTTAACCTTATTGATGATTGAGATGATACTCATGGAGTCGCCCAGATGACCGAAATGCAGATGGAAGTTCTTGACTCCTTCCAAATGGGCAATACGCTCACGGTAGTCAGATGAATTACGACGAATCATACCATGTACGTCATATCCCTTCTCTAATAAAAACTCGGCCAAGTAACTTCCGTCCTGACCTGTAACACCAGTAATTAATGCTGTTTTCATATTTTATATGTTGCTTTTGTTAATATCTTAGAAACAAGCAAGGAGCCGATAAGAATGTTGGAGTTGCTCATAAACCATGAATCATATCAACTCACTTGCCTGTATATTTGTTGTTTGTAAAACTTCTAAAAAAAAAGCAGGATTAAAAGAAAATATATCTTGTGTTATGTATGATGAATGATGTTGATTTTAAAATCTTGGGGAGGATTAACTGATCAACGCAAGCAATCTCGCATTATTTTCATTTGAATTGATTCACCCTCCGATATTTTTCATCCAATGCTATCAAAGCCTCAAATTTCTCCTTTCTCTCAATAGGTAGATCGCCTTTCGACATGAGTTTGATGTTTCTACGAAGCCAATGCCACAGCAATCGCTCCTCAGCATAGTATTTTGATGGACGTCGGTGGTTGGTTGCTAAGAATGCCATCACCTGCTCGTACCGCATCTGCCAGCGCTCGGATTGGGCCATTAGGCACACCTCAGCCATTCTTGACACGGGGACAGGGTTTGTGGTTCTACATAAGAGTTACAATATATGGATCTTTACCTAAGTGAGGATTACCTTCACCCTTTATAGTTAGTACCCCATTTTCCCATTTCATATCTTGCCAATAGGTTGAGAAAGTCCCATAACACCCCAATTCGTCTGGAAGAGCAGGAACTATTACCTCGCAATCATTAACAGTATCTATTTGCACATCTATTGGCTCATTTGAATGATAAAGGGTCTGACCTGTTCGTGCATTTGTATAAACGACACTAGCTTTTACCAAAATAACAGTATTAATACTGATAACATTGGCATTCTGCCAGAAATCACGTACTGCTAGTATATTATTCGTTTGGTTTGGCATAACCTAGGATTATATCAATCTCGTATTACTTTAGTTCTGACTGGCAGTATCGAACTGCATCACTAATGCGACCACCTGTGCAATCAGATCTTGCTTCTTTGTTAAACTTTGTATCGAAACGTTTATTTTTGTTTTTGAACCATTATATCAAACCTTCATCCCTCATCGGAAACAATCCTTACACATGGAGATTGTGTTTCTCTGCCTTGTCTGTTAACAACTGTCTGATTTTCTACTATCGCTGTCTCACGACCCTCTTTAAAATTAACATTTCTTCACTATGAAGGGATAAGAAATCTTAAAGCCCTTGCCTGTTCGGGTAAAAAGTGGTATCTTTGTATAGAAATGAGCGGAAAAGGCTCAATTTCCCGGATGTCTGATGAATGTCTGATGAAAGAAGAATTCGGTTTTCCGTTTTATGTTGTGTATCAGGCTGTTATGCGGAAGTTCACATTAGCCGATAAATCGTATTTCATTGTTTATGTATTTTATTTCTTACAAGATTCAAGAATAAAAGTGCAGATTTATTTTTTATTGCTATTTGCGAAAGAATATAAAATAAACTTCCAACTATTGTGAAAGAAACCACAAAGAGCCAACCTGAGAATAGATAGTTACATATAATATAACCTACGACCATTGGTATAAGAGACAAGAGTGATTTGGACGTATCGCTGTAATTATAGACACGAACTGATGTCTCTTTTTTTATATAATAGATGGTCATGAATAACACCATAAATTCTGCAAATGCTGATGCTATGGAAGCTCCGACAGCTCCCCATGAAGGAATTAAAATTAGATTCAGGATAAAATTTGAAACAGTACCAGCAGACACAGAATAAAGGAAACTTTTGTCTTTACCAATACTCAGCAATATTTGTGTACCTGTTAGATTATTAAATCCAGTTGTTATCATCAATAAGCTCAATAGCTGCATTGGTAATATTGATCCAGTAAAGTCTTGACCAAAAAATAGCGGTATAAAAGTAGGTGCTATAAGTACCAGAGCAACCATCATAGGTATTGCTAAGAATGAGATTACAGAAACAGACTTCGTGACTAACGAGTTTATTTCATCCTCTTTTCCTTGATTCATATAATATGAGATACGAGGCATGGCAACAATAGCAAGGCTCGATATAGCCATCAGTAGCGACCTTGTGATATGGGTAGCATTGTTGTAGAAACCAACTTCGCTATAGTCAGATATAAACCCAAGCATAATGGTATCCAAAGTAGTATAGATAGATATTGCAATAGAGGAAGCAAAGAGAACCAACAATGGCTTCATATGTTGCTTAAGTCCTTTTACCTTCAGTTTTGGGGTGATGCCAGACTTATAAAGATAAAGAAAATTCCATACTTCGTTTGTAACATTGGCTATAGAATACAGGATGACATAATTTATCAAATCTGCTTTGGTCTTTACAAATATGAACAGAGCAATAATAGAAAGAACCTTGATGATAAGCGAGCGTTGTGTGATGAACTTAAACTCCTCCATTCCCTTATAGTACCAGTCGATTATGAAAGGGCTGGTGTACAAAGAAATTCCTGCAATTAAGAATATACCAAGGTTTGAACTTAATTTTGGGATAAAGAATAATGTTGCTAAAAACACGACCGTTACCAAAATGGTAAGATAGAATTGAATAGAGATTATCTCTGAGACAAATCCATTCCGTTTGCTTTTGTCATCTCTAATCTTTGCTATCTCTCTAACGCCATAGGTTGGGACTCCCAATAATGCGAATAATGCAAAGTAGCCAACGTACATTATTGCAAAGTTGTAGAGTCCAATTCCATCAGGCTCAAGCACTCGTGACACATAAGGTGCTGTGATCAAAGGGAATATCACCTTTGACACGTTGAGTAGCATGTTATAAAAGAAGTTGACTTTTATTGATTTTGCCATATTATATTACTATTCATTTGTGAGCGTCCAATCTGTAAGCGTCCAATTTTCACATCTTGCATAGCCTCGATTTAACAGCTACCTTTGCACAGTCTTTAATTTTGAGATTATGTGCAGTAGTGAAGATTGTGAAAAGTTGTGGTTCTTCGACAAGCGAAGCGACAAGTCGATTACCTCTACAAATTGGAGGGCGAACCGTAAACTATCACTTTGACGTAAACTTGATTTTCAGCAAGTTACGCACAAAACAATTTTAGAAAAATCACCTGGGTTTATAATTAGCCCGATTGGCAGAG
>Ga0256407_10004491_pt1 | contig 23239 bp, 18 predicted proteins | sample RumenRJG_04DNA_FD_193489 | JGI IMG/M metagenome (GOLD analysis project Ga0256407, IMG submission 193489) | Bovine rumen microbial communities from Lethbridge, Alberta, Canada - RJG_04 | ecosystem: Host-associated > Mammals > Digestive system > Stomach > Rumen | place: Canada: Alberta... | reverse complement strand
TGGGTAATTGGTCGTTTGGCGACTACTTCAAGGAAGGCGCCATCGATATGGCTTGGGAATACTTGGTGGATGTGCTGAAACTGAATCCAGAGGATCTTTATGTGACGGTGTTTGAGGGTTCGCCCGAGGAGAATATTCCTCGCGACGATGAGGCTGCGAGATATTGGGCTAAACATGTACCTGAGGATCATATTATTAATGGTAACAAGCACGACAACTTCTGGGAGATGGGCGATACGGGTCCTTGCGGTCCCTGCTCTGAAATCCACGTTGACTCACGTACCCCCGAGCAGCGCAAGGCTTCTGGCAAGAGCGGTCGTGAGCTAGTGAATCAGGATGATCCGCAGGTGATTGAAATCTGGAATCTCGTGTTCATGCAGTTCAACCGCAAGGCTGACGGTTCCTTGGAGAAACTTTCCATGAACGTGATCGACACGGGTATGGGCTTCGAGCGCCTCGTCCGCATGCTGCAGGGCAAGCATTCCAACTATGATACCGACATCTTCCAGCCGATTATCAAGACCGAGGAGAATATCACCGGTCTGAAATATACAACCTTCGAGGAAGGTGAAGTAAGTAAGGAACAGGATGACATTAACATTGCGATGCGCGTCTGTGCGGATCATCTGCGTGCTGTGGCCTTCTCAATCGCCGACGGTCAGCTACCATCGAATGCGAAGGCCGGCTACGTCATCCGTCGTATCTTGCGTCGTGCTGTACGCTATGCTTACACATTCCTTGGACAAAAAGAGTCGTTCCTCTATAAGCTCGTGCCAACATTGGTGGCAGAGATGGGCGACGCCTTCCCTGAACTCAAGGCGCAGCAACAGTTGATATCCAAGGTAATGAAGGAGGAAGAAGACTCGTTCCTGCGTACACTCGATAAAGGTATAGGCATGCTGAACGACGCTATGGATAAGCTGAAGGCTGAGCATAAGACGGAACTCGACGGCGTTCAGGCTTTCCGTCTCTTCGATACTTACGGTTTTCCACTTGACCTGACGGAGCTGATCTGTCGCGAACAAGGCTTCACAGTGGATGAGAAGCAGTTTGATGTGGAGATGCAGAAGCAGAAGGAACGTGCGCGTAATGCCGCTGCTGTCGAGAATTCAGACTGGGTGGAGATCGCCCAAGGCGAGCAACAGTTCGTGGGCTACGACTATACGGAATATGAGTGTCATATCCTGCGCTACCGCAAGGTGACACAGAAGAAGAACGAGTTCTATGAGCTTGTGCTTGACTATACCCCGTTCTATGGTGAGATGGGTGGTCAGGTTGGTGACTGTGGTGTCCTCGTCAATGAGGCTGAGACCATCAATATCATTGATACCAAGCGTGAGAACAACCAGAGCATCCATATCGTCAAGCAGCTGCCTAAGGATCCGTCGGCTCAGTTCATGGCTTGCGTAGATACCGACAAGCGAGATGCAAGTGCTGCCAACCATACGGCAACCCACCTGCTCGACTATGCCTTGAAGCAAGTGCTGGGTGACCATGTGGAGCAGAAGGGCTCTTTGGTATCTCCTGATACCCTTCGCTTCGACTTCTCTCATTTCCAGAAGGTGACCGACGAGGAGATTCGTGAGGTAGAACGGATGGTGAACGATATGATTCGTCAGAACATCCCACTCGACGAGCATCGTGACATGCCTTTCGACGAGGCAAAGAAACTGGGTGCCATTGCTCTCTTTGGCGAGAAGTATGGCGACAAAGTGCGTGTGGTGCGTTTCGGACCGTCGTGCGAGTTCTGTGGTGGTATCCACGCTAAGGCAACAGGCAATATCGGCTTCTTCAAGATTCTCTCTGAGAGCAGCGTGGCTGCAGGTATCCGTCGTATTGAGGCTACCACTGGTCGCGACTGCGAGGAGCGCCTCTACCAGATGGAGGATATCCTGAAGAACATCAAGTTGTTCTTTAACAACGCCAAGGATTTGCAGGGTGTCGTTCGTAAGTATATCGAAGAGCACGATGCCATGAAGAAGGAAATAGAAGGTTTCCAGGCTCAGGCTGTTGAGCGTGCTGCTCAGAGAATGGTTGAGAAGGCTCGCGACGTGAATGGCGTAAAAGTCATCACTACCTTACTGCCTATGGCACCTGCTGCTGCCAAAGATCTGGCATTCAAGGTGCGAGCAGCTGTTGATGGCTCGTTGCTCTGTGTCATTGGATCGCATGAGAATCAGAAGCCTCAGCTTACTATTATGATGAGCGATGACATGGTTAGTGTACATGGTTTGAATGCAGGTCAGCTGGTGCGCGAAGCTGCCAAACTTATCCAGGGTGGCGGTGGCGGTCAGCCCCATTTTGCTCAGGCAGGCGGAAAGAATGTCGATGGACTTAGTGCTGCTATTGACAAGGTCCTGGAACTGTGCAAGCTTTGAGGTTTTATTTTAATAAGGAGGAAACAATATGGCACTGAATCTGAACAAGAATCTGAAACTCTACTACTCTATTAAGGAAGTGGGCGAGATGTTCGGTCTGAACGAGAGTACGCTTCGCTATTGGGAGCAGGAGTTCCCATTCTTGAAGCCAAAGACAACCGGGGCTGCGAAGATACGCCAGTATCAGGAAAAAGATATTGAACAGATTCGCCTGATTCATAATCTGGTGAAGGTGCGTGGTTTTAAGCTCGCTGCTGCGCGGAAGATTTTGACACAGAACAAGACGGGTGCGGATAAGAAGGCCGATGTGTTGGAGTCGCTTATTGGTATTCGTTCTGAGCTGCAGGCCTTGAAAAGACATTTAGATATGCTTTCATAAAAGAAGAAGCCTTCCGGTAATTGGGAAGGCTTCTTCTTTTATAGTCCTATTCCTATTTGGCGATGTGGCCTATGGAAGCCAAGATGTATCATTGAATACGGTGGCAAGGGTTATCAGGGCAGCTTCCTTCTTGCTTAGTTGCTTGCTCCAGTTGACTCGTGTTTTGGCATTTGCACCTTCGCCTCGATTATTGTATTCCATATAGCGGGCTGTCTGTTCCCGATGCTGTTCCCAATGGTGCCAGCCTTCAGGACGGATGTGACGCCCTAGGTCACAGTTCATAAAGAGTGTATAGCCATAGTCTCTCCAAGGACGACCGAGATATACTTGATTGGCGCCTTCGGCTGCTATTAGGTGACAGTTGTTGAAAATATAGCCGTATGGTTGGTCCTGTGGTGTTGAGGCTGCTGTTACATAGCTGTTAACGAGACTCTCGATGGTACAGTTCTCAAACCATGCTGTCGAAGGACCGAAGATGAAGTCGGTCGTACCGCAGATATAGCAGTCCTTAAAGAAAAGTCTGGTACCGGGCATACCCGTATAGACTGTATCCTGATGGCCTATAAACCGACAGTTGATAAAAACCAGACGGTCACCTTCTGTATGAAGGGCTACAGCTTGTCCGAGTCGTGCAGCATTGTTTTCGATAGTGAGGTTCTTCAATGTGATGTTGTTGCCCTCGATTTTCAAGGTATAGGTACGGAAGGTACCCATGGGCTGTGTACGTGGTGCTGCAGTGCCTAGCACGATCTTCACATTGGCATGGTCGTCATAGGTGATGATGGTCTTCTCTGTGCTCTCGCCGCAGATTTCAATGTTCTGCAGCCATTGTGGGATAATGAGCTTCTCTTTGTAGGTGCCGTTCTTTACGTAAATCACCTTGTGGTAGTCCATGAATGCACGGCATACCTCTATGGCCTCGTCGATGGTCCGGAATTCACCAGTACCGTCACGGGCGACGACGATGGTGTCGGGATTATCATACTTACTGGCGGCATTCATGCCCAGCGTTGTCAGAAAAACAGTAGTTAGTAGCAGTAGTCGTTTCATATTGTATTACATGATTTGTGATATTTCCTTCAGGTCGGGGATGCCTTTGAGATTGTCAATGATTGACTTGACATTCTCGCGGTCGTGAACCTTCATTTCGATGCTGCCGTCGAAGATACCGTCTTCGCAGGTAATCGTTATCTTATGGATGTTCACGCTCATCTGAGAGGATATGACTTGTGTAATCTCATTGAGCATACCTACGCGGTCTATGCCACTGATGCGAATGGTGGCGTCGAAAAAGAGAATCTTGTGCATATCCCACTTGATATCGAGGATTCGATTGCCGAAGCTGGACTTCAGTTTGGCAGCCACAGGACAGGTCCGTTTATGAATCTCAATTTCGTTTTTGTTGTTGATATAGCCCAGAGCGTCATCACCGGGAATCGGATGACAACAACGGGGGAACTTGTATTGTGTGATGTTTTCCTCAGAGAGGTAAACAGGTTTCTTGCGGTTGAACTTCTCAGGAACAATGAAGAGGTTTTGTTTGGGTGTCTCCTCTTTTTTCTTCTTCCCGACAAACGGTACGTATTTGCGCCAACCTCCATTGTCGTCGCCGTCTGTTGTTTTACCATTCAGACGGTCAAGGTCCTTTTCTCCGAGCAGTACAATCTTTTCTCCCAGAGCCTGAAAGAACTCATTGCGTTTGCTGTAGTCGTGCAACTCTGCCAGTTGGTCTGCTAAGACGAGGCTCGGTTCAAACTTGTTCTTTAATAAGAATGTGTTGAGTATTTCCTCTCCCTGCCGTTGCACCTCTCTATTGTCACGCCTGAGGATGGCCTGGATTTTTGCCTTTGCCTTGGCTGTAGAAACAAAATTAATCCATGTCGCACTGACATGCTGCGATTTGGATGTCAAGATTTCCACCTGATCACCGCTCTGGAGCTTGTGGCTTAGAGGTACCAGTTTATGGTTGACCTTGGCACCGATGCAGTGACTGCCGAGGAAGGTATGTATGGAAAATGCGAAATCGAGGGCTGTACAGCCAGCAGGTAGGGTGCGAATCTCACCTTTTGGGGTGAATACGAATATCTCACTGGCAAAAAGGTTTAGTTTGATTGTGTCGAGAAAGTCCATGGCATCAGGTTGTGGGTCGTCAAGGATTTCCTTAATAGTACCCAGCCATTCATTCAGTTCTGTCTCGTTTTCATCCTCTGTATATTCGGTTTCGATGCCGTCCTTGTATTTCCAGTGTGCCGCGAATCCCTGCTCTGCGATCTCGTTCATGCGGTCTGAACGTATTTGCACCTCTATCCATCGACCCTGTTTCGACATTAATGTGACATGGAGTGCCTGATAGCCGTTGGCTTTCGGATGGCTCAGCCAGTCGCGTAATCGATCTGGGTGTGACTTGTAAATCTTGGAGATAGCCACGTAGATGTTAAAGCATTCGTTGACTTCTTCTTCTCTGACGCGTGGCGTAAAGATGATACGCACGGCGAGGATATCATAGATTTCCTCGAAGGTCACATGCTTGTTCTGCATCTTGTTCCAGATGGAGTAGGGACTTTTCACACGTTCCTTGATCTCGTATTGGATCCCCATTTGTTTTAGGGCTGCCTCAATAGGAGATGTGAATTGTGAGAAGAGCTCGTCACGGGAGGCACGTGTGGATTGGAGTTTCGCCTCGATGGCTGCAAAATCATCAGGATGTTCAAAACGGAAGCTCAGATTTTCCAACTCTGATTTGATCTTGTTCAGCCCCAATCGATTAGCAAGGGGAGCATAGATGTAAAGCGTCTCTCCGGCAATCTTGTATTGTTTGTTGGCTGGTTGTGAATCCAAGGTGCGCATATTATGCAGACGGTCGCATATCTTGATGAGAATCACACGGATATCCTCACTCATTGTAAGAAGCAACTTCTTGAAATTCTCTGCTTGTGCCGATGCCTGCTCACCGAAGATACCGCCGCTGATCTTTGTCAGACCATCAACAATCTGTGCGATTTTGGGACCGAAGATGTTGGAAATGTCTTCAACCGTATAGTCGGTATCTTCCACAACGTCGTGCAGCAGTGCTGAGCAGATACTTGTAGAGCCAAGGCCTATTTCCGAACAGGCAATCTGTGCTACAGCAATTGGGTGCATGATGTAGGGCTCACCCGACAGTCGGCGCACTCCTTTGTGCGCCTGTCTGGCGAAATTGAAGGCTTTTGTAATCAGATCGACTTTCTTTCTGTGTCGTGAGGCCAGATAGTCGTTCAGCAGTTTTTGAAAGGCGTCGTTGATCAGTCGGTCGTCATTCTCTTCATTATACAATTGCTCTACATCCATAGTTCCCAGTACTTATACGTTTATTTGACTCGGATTTTCTTTCCTGCGCGGATATTTGTACCTTTGATGCCGTTCAGCTTCTTCAGCTTGGCTACAGTAGTGCCGTTGCGCTTGGCAATTTCAGAGAGGGTTTGTCCCTTTCTGATAGTTACTGACGATCCAGAGTCGCCTCTGCTTCTACGGCCACCGCCACGGGTGCTATGGTGTCTGCTGCGACGTCCGCGTTTCTGACTATATCCGCCTCGCTTGCCTCGTGTGTAAGTCGGCAGGTCATCATTGACATCGACGATAGCACGTTTTGTCAGCAATTCAGTGGTGCGGTAGTTGAATATCGAGTCTTGGTTGTCAATAAACTTCCCTGTATCTGAAATAGGCATGCGGATGGCATATGGTTTAGAGTTGCCTGGCACGATGTCACGGCGAAACTCAGGATTAAGGGACCGCAAGAGGTCGATGTCGGTACCGATGACACCGGCGATCTGTTCTAAATGCAGTTCTTTGTTCACTACCACTGTGTCGCTCTGAGCTGGCAAATAGGTCGTCATTGGACAGATGTTGTGCTCACAGTAGTAGGTCATGATATAGTTTGCTGCGATGAAAGCAGGCACATAGCCGCGTGTCTCAGCAGGCAGATATGGATAGATTTTCCAATAATCTTTTTCGCCATTAGCACGATGGATGGCTTTTTTTATATTCTCAGGTCCGCAGTTGTAGGCGGCAATCACGAGGTTCCAGTCTCCAAAGATGCGGTAGAGGTCTCTTAGCATTCGTGCAGCGGCATATGATGATTTCACCGGGTCTCGTCGCTCATCAACGAGTGAGTTGATCTCAAGCCCGTATTGTTTGCCTGAACTGAGCATGAACTGCCAAAGACCTGTGGCGCCGGCATGGGATACTGCTTTTGGATTGAGAGCCGATTCAATGATAGGTAGATATTTCAGTTCTAATGGCAACTGGTAGGTATCAAGTGCCTCTTCGAAAATTGGCATATAGAAATTGGCGGCTCCAAGCATATAGCTGACAGAGTAGCGAAGCCTTCCGCTATAACGGTCAATAAAACGCTGAACGATATCGTTATAAGCCAGTTCCATGATAGAGGGGATGCGTCTCAATCGTTCAATATAGACTTCCCTGTCAAAAGTGGGATTCTCATTTTTCATCTCACAGTCGCCAGATTTCCCGAGATAGTTCTTTGACATGTAAAGGTTTAGCAGGCTGTCCAAGTCGTAGGTCATAGCCTCAGGGAACTCGATGAGTTCCTCGTTGCCCTCGCTGTCAGTGACAGCTATCTCATCCTCACTGATTTCTTCAATTTCTTCGGTTTCTTCCTCTTCATCGTGCTCGGCATTGGCTTTGCCCAGATTCACTTGGGCCTGTATGGTACAAGTCCAGACAAAACACAACATGACGAGGAAAAGCATTTTCTTTTTCTTCATTCCTTATAATTATTTTGTTAATTATTCAAAAGTTTAAACTGCATTGTAGTCCTACCGACGAATTGTCAAGTGGGTTGCCTGACGAGCGGTTGTTCAGGATAGTCGGCTCTACCTTTAGACTCAGGTCCTTTGAGATATCGAAGACCGATAGTTCCGCATCGACATATGCGTCAATCACTGAGAGGGCATACACACCAATCATGACAAAAAAACTGAGGTCACGCCAACGTCTGTACTGGTCTTTGCGTTTTTTGAAAATCTCCTTGTACCGATCTGCGTTTGCTGGGGTGATGAGCACACCAGTATGGAGAAATTGGTTGTAACTCGTAGTGTTGGGATCACTATCGCTGATGTCCAGGTATGCCTGCGAGTAGTCATGATACATCGAGTTGTTCCATGTCATAGCATAAATACATCCCATGAATCCGCCATAGACGAGTGGTAGTTTCCAGTATTTGCGGTTATAGATTTGTCCGCCACCGGGGATGACTAAAGCCAGCCAGAGGGCTCGCTTGGGGTTGGGGCGCCATGTGCTCCAGTCGCGCTTGGGCGCTTTTTTACTCATAGCGGTGGCAGTAGTATCTACCACTATTGGTGGCACAAGCGTATCTGCTGCATTCAGGATGCTATCAGTAGTAGCGTGGATGATACTATCGTTGATGAGTTCCTGCGCATGGCTGTTTTGCGCTGCTGTTAGCAGCAACAACAACAACGTTGCTTGTAGTGATCTATGTAGAATTCTTCTCAACACTTTGTCTGTCTTCAACTTTTTATCTTGTCAATGACGTTCATGATATGTTCCAACTCATTTTCATTATCGAAACTGAGGGTAATCTTTCCTTTGTTCTGGGGTGAACATGCCATTTGTACTTTTACTTGGAAAAGTTCAGCCAGACGGTCTTTAAGGATGGTATATTCCAAAGGTAGATTTGTTGAGCCCGAGGTGCCTTTTTTCGCAGTCTGCAAAGGCTGGCCTTCTTTCATCTGCTGCACAATCTCTTCCACCTTTCTGACGGAATAGCCGTTTCGCTGTATATCTTTGAAAAGCTTCAGTTGGGCTGAAGGGCTTTCCAGCGATAATAACGTACGTGCATGACCCATGTCTATCTCTTTGTTCTTCAAGGCCATCTGTATCTGTGCTGGCAATTTCAGTAATCGCATGTAATTGGTGACAGAAGTACGGCTTTTTCCTACACGTGAAGAAATACGTTCTTGCGTCATGCCTGTAGACTCTGCCAGATGCTGATAGGCAAGCGCTATTTCAATGGCATTCAGGTCTTCTCGCTGGATATTCTCCACAAGTGCCATTTCCATCACTGAGTCGTCTTCAACAGTTCTGATATATGCTGGAACGCTTTTCAGCCCTGCCATCTGTGAGGCTCGCCAACGACGTTCGCCTGCGATGATCTGATATCTGTTGTTGTCGGCTTGACGTAGTGTAATAGGTGTAACAAGACCAATTTCCCGAATACTGGCCGCCAGTTCTTCCAACGCACCCTCGTCAAATTCTCTTCTTGGCTGATTGGGATTGGGGTCTATCAGATTGAGGGCTATTTCGTTCAGGTTTGAAGACCCCTGCGTCTCAATGTCTGCAGTGTCGATAAGAGCGTCTAGTCCCCTTCCTATGCCGGTGCCGATATTGTCAAGACCACGTCCGAGAACGTTGCGGTCGTATTTTTTTCTAACAGCCATGGTCTATTTGTTTTTTGATATGATTTCCTTTGCTAATGACAGATGGTTTTTACTACCAGTGGAGTCTGCGTCGTATAAGATCACTGGTAAACCGTGGCTAGGACTCTCTGAAAGTTTGACGTTACGTTGGATGACAGTCTTAAACACCAGTTCTTGGAAATGCCGCTTCACCTCGTCGTAAATCTGGTTGGCCAGACGCAGACGTGAGTCGTACATCGTCAGTAGGAAACCTTCAATCTCCAATTTCGGATTCAGTTTGTTCTTGATAATCTTTATCGTGTTCAGAAGTTTGCTGATACCTTCCAGTGCGAAATACTCACATTGAACAGGGATAATTACCGAGTTCGCAGCTGTGAGCGCATTGACGGTGATAAGTCCCAATGAGGGGGAGCAGTCGATAAGGATGTAGTCGTATTCATTGCGAATAGGATCTAAGAGCTTTTGCATGATTTTCTCCCTGTCTTCAAGATTGAGCATTTCTATCTCCGCACCAACCAAGTCAATATGGCTTGGTATGATGTCGAGCCCGTCAATGTCGGTGGTATAGATAGCCTCATGTATGTCTGTCTGGTTGATGATGCACTCGTAAAGCGAACATTCAACTTCTGTAATATCCACGCCAAGGCCACTTGAGGCATTGGCTTGTGGGTCTGCATCTACTACCAGTACTGTCTTCTCCAATGTTGCAAGCGAGGCTGCCAGATTGATGGTTGTCGTGGTCTTTCCGACGCCGCCTTTTTGGTTTGCTAATGCTATAATCTTACCCATTTCTGTATTTTTGTACCTTAAATATTAGGAATTTTGCCCGCAAAGTTACATATTTCTGTCGAGAAATCCGTTTATTTAAACCTTTTTTCGTACTTTTGCAGTCAAAACGGTGAAATTTTATGGAAAATAAACGCCCGTTGCTGCTGATTTCCAACGATGATGGCTATCAGGCACCAGGTATTCACTCTTTAGTGGAGATGCTTTTGGACTATGGCGACATCATTGTTTGTGCACCTGATTCAGCTCGCAGTGGTTATTCCTGTGCTTTTTCGGCCACAGAGCCTTTGATGCTACATTGTCGGGAGCGACATGAGGGATTAGAGGTGTGGTCATGCAATGGTACGCCCGTAGATTGTGTGAAGATCGCTTTGGCTGAGTTGGTGCCACGCCGACCTGATATGGTGATCGGTGGTATCAATCATGGTGACAATGCTTCTGTTAATGTGCATTACAGTGGTACGATGGGAGTCGTACTTGAGGGGTGTATGAAATATATATCCTCGGTAGCTTTTTCTCTTTGTGACACTCGTATGGAGGCCGATTTCTCGTCAATGCGTCCGCTCGTTCGGCAGATAACCGCACAGGTCCTGTCTGAACCTCTTCCGCTTGGTGTATGTCTCAATGTCAATTTCCCCGTGGTGCCAGAATACAAAGGGGTCCGCGTCTGTCGCATGGGTCGTGGTACATGGGGAAATGAGGTCGTCAGGCGCCATCATCCTCGTGGCTATGACTATTGGTGGATGGTGGGGGCTTATAGCAATGATGAACCAGAGGCGGAGGATACCGATCGTTGGGCTCTTAGTCATGGGTATGTCGCCATTACGCCCACTCAGATTGACGTTACAGCCTACCAGGCAGTGGAAACGATAAAGAATTGGAATCTGCAGTGTGAAACTGTCAAACAGTCAAATCCATGAGGTATTATTTAATCGTCGGTGAGGCTTCTGGTGACTTACATGCATCTCATTTGATGCGTGCATTGAAAGAACTTGACTCTTCTGCGGAGTTTCGTTTCTTTGGCGGCGATCTGATGACGTCAGTCGGTGGCACACGTGTCCGGCATTATCGTGAATTGGCTTATATGGGCTTCATTCCCGTGCTTCTTCACCTGCCAGTGATTCTTCGTAATATGCGCATGTGTAAGCGTGATATCACTGTTTGGCAACCAGATTGCGTGATTCTGGTCGATTATCCAGGCTTCAATCTGAAGATAGCAAAATATGTAAAATCCGAGACAAATATTCCTGTCTATTATTATATTTCTCCAAAGATCTGGGCTTGGAAAGAGTATCGTATCAAAAACATTAAGCGTGACGTTGACGAACTTTTTTCCATTCTTCCTTTCGAGGTGCCTTTTTTCGAACAGAAACACCATTACCCCATTCATTATGTAGGCAATCCAACTGCTGATGAGGTGCGTGATTTTCTGTCTCATCATAAGCGAGTTTCTAGGATTCCTACAGATAAGCCTATGATTGCTTTGCTAGCGGGCAGTCGTAAACAGGAAATCAAAGATAATCTTCCGGCTATGCTTGAGGCAGTAGAGCCATATACCGCACAGTATCGGATGGTCATTGCTGGTGCTCCCTCTATTGAACAAGGGTATTATCATCAGTTCATGGAGGGACATCGTGTAGAGATTGTGTTTGACCAGACTTACGAACTGCTTTCGCATGCTCATGCTGCCCTTGTGACGAGTGGTACGGCTACGCTTGAGACCGCTTTGTTCGGTGTGCCTCAGGTCGTATGCTATCGTCTGCCATTGCCAAAGCTTTCTGCTTTCATACGTCGTCATCTTCTGAAGGTGAAATATATTTCCTTAGTCAATCTTATTGCTGATCGTGAAATCGTCACAGAGTTATTGGCAGATACTTTTACCATAGACCATATCCGTCATGAACTGGAACTGATCCTTGAGGGAGAGGCCCGTGAGGTCATGCTTCATGGCTATGCTGATGTCTGGCGGCTGTTAGGCGATGAAAAGGCTCCTGATAATACGGCACGAATGATATATACCTTATTAAATAATCAAACCAAATGAACAAGATCTTATCTCTGCTGGGCTTTGACCCAGCCAAACATTCCGTGAGAGTCGAGATGATGGCAGGTCTGACGACCTTCCTTACCATGTCTTACATCCTTGCTGTGAATCCGCTGATCCTCAGTGATGCTGGCATGGACAAGGGAGCTGTATTCTCTGCAACCGTGATAGCCGCAGCCATTGCGACCATGGTTATGGCTTTCTATGCAAAGATGCCTTTTGTGCTTGCTTCTGGCATGGGTATTAATGCTTTCTTCGCTTATACGCTTGTCATCGTGATGGGCTATAGTTGGCAACAGGCTCTAGCAGCAGTCTTCATCGAGGGTGTCGTTTTTATCTTCCTCACAGTTTTCAAGGTGCGTGAAGCCATTGTCAATGCGATTCCGCTCAATTTGCGCTATTCCATCTCTGTGGGCATCGGCCTTTTCATTGCCTTTATAGGCCTAAAGAATGGTGGGCTTGTGGTGTCTAGTGAGGCGACGATGACCTCTCTTGGTGCTTGGACACCTACTACCCTTATTGCTGCAGGAGGTATCTTGCTCGGTTCTATTTTGCTGGCACTCAAGGTCAAAGGTGCTCTCTTTTATACAATCATCGTGATGACCATCATTGGTATTCCGTTTGGCGTCACCCAGATTCCAGAAGGTTTTACCCTGCTGAGCATGCCCCAATCCATCGAGCCTGTCGCTCTCCATATCGATTTCTCCCGTTTCATCAGTCTAGATGTCGAGTATTACATTGTGGTGTTCACCTTGCTGTTCATGGATCTTTTCGACACCATAGGCACACTCATTGGTGCGGCCACTGGTGCGGGAATGGCTGATAAGAAGACAGGACGTATTCATAATCTCAACAAGGCTCTCATGGCTGATGCTGTCGGTACTACGGTAGGGGCTATTTGTGGTACTTCTACAGTCACTACTTATGTTGAGAGCACTACGGGTATCCTGGAGGGTGGTCGCACAGGGTTGACTTCGTTAACTGCAGCTATTCTTTTCTTGGCTGCTCTTTTCTTCTCGCCAGTCTTCCTGATGATTCCTGCTGCTGCCACGACTAGTGCTCTTTTCCTTGTTGGTGTCATGATGTTGCGTTCCATCATCCATATCGATTTTGTCGATTTCACTGAAGCAGTGCCTTGTTTTGTCACGATTCTGATGATGCCCTTTACTGCCAGCATCTCTGAGGGCATCGTGCTTGGCATGCTCTCTTATACATTAACTAAGGTCTGTACTGGCCAGTATAAGGAACTCTCTCCGGTCATGTACATTCTTTCAGTTTTCTTTGTACTGAAGTATGTGGCCCCCCTCCTATGATGTTTTCTAAATTATAATAAATCTTATGAAGAAACTATTTTCATTAGTACTGATAGCAGTAGCTGTCATCACGATGCAGGCACAGAACATCCAGTTACACTATGACTTCGGACGTAACATCTACCCCGATGAAGAAGATGGACGACAGAAGGTGACCGTTACGATAGAACAGTTCAAGGCCGACAAATGGGGCTCATGGTTTTATTTTGTTGATCTCGACATGAGCCGTAAGTTCTTCCGTAGTGCCTATACCGAGATTTCACGTGAGTTTAATATCGGGAAGCAGGGCTTTGCTGCCCATGTTGAGTATGACGGCGGGTTGGGACGTGACCAGATTGGTAGTTTCCAGCATGCAGCACTTCTTGGTGGCGCTTATAATGGCCATAATGCGGACTTCTCGAAAACGTGGTCTGTACAATTGTTATACAAACGTTTTTTCAAGAGTTATGACTATACCTCTGCCTATCATAGCTTCCAGTTGACAGGGGTCTGGGGATTGAACTTTGCGAATAAGAAATGTACCTTCTCTGGTTTCATTGATTTTTGGCGTGGCGAGAACTGGCGTTCCGGCCACGAGGGTCATGGCATGCTCGTTATCCTCACGGAACCGCAGTTCTGGTATAATGTAACACCGAATCTCAGTTTCGGTTCGGAGATTGAGATCAGCAATAATTTCATCTATAGTACTTACAACAATAAGTCGTTTTTCATTAATCCGACGATTGCTGCCAAGTGGAATTTCTAATTTCGTAGTATATGGCTCACATCAGTGGGCCATATTTAGTTCATGTGTTAGATGTGAAGACCGTTGTCGATGACAATCTTTCTCATGTTTTTAAGCAGATCACTGGCGAAGATGAAGTCGGTGAGCCGTTGGTTGTCTGAATCCATGATTTGGCTGCTTTCGCCCTGCCATTCCTTATGTCCTTCGTAGATGAAAATAATGTTCTCGCCTATACCCATGACGGAGTTCATGTCGTGGGTGTTGATGATGGTGGTAATATTGAATTCCTTGGTGATGCTTTGCAGAAGCTCGTCAATAACGAGCGAAGTCTTAGGATCCAGACCGGAATTAGGCTCGTCACAGAAAAGATACTTCGGATTCAGGGCAATAGCTCTGGCTATGGCAACACGCTTCTGCATGCCTCCGGAGATTTCACCAGGGAATTTTTCTTCTGCATCCTTCAGATTCACGCGGTCGAGACAGTCTTTTGCACGTTTGGTTCGCTCCCGGAGGTTCATCGAAGAGAACATGTCAAGCGGGAACATCACGTTTTCAAGTACAGTCATCGAGTCGAAGAGGGCTGCACTTTGGAAAATCATGCCCATTTCACGACGCATCATTACCTGCTCGTGCTTGGTCATCTGGACGAAATCACGTCCGTCGTAAAGCACTTGCCCGCTGGTGGGACACAGTAGTCCTACGAGATTCTTCATCAGCACAGTTTTTCCTGAGCCGCTTTGGCCTATGATGAGGTTCGTCTTGCCGTCTTCGAAGGTCGTGCTGATGTCTTTTAACACGTCCTTGTCCTCGAAACTTTTATATAAGTGTGTTACTTCAATCATGACAATAGCTGAGTTAGGAAGACATCACTAAACAGGATTAACGCACTAGAGGAAACGACGGCGTCAGTACTGGCTTTACCGACGTTGACGGAACCACCCTCCACGGTATAGCCGAAGAATGCAGGCACACTGGCTATGATAAAGGCGAAAAAGAGGCTTTTGATGATCGACATCCAGACAAACCACGACTTAAAACTGTGTTGCAAACCAAGTGTAAGGTCGTCTGGTGGCATGATATGTCCGATATAGGCAGTTGCGTAGGCACCGACTATACCCATGGCCGAAGAGAAGATGACCAGAAAGGGCATGATGGTAATAAGGCCGATAATCTTGGGAAGGATGAGATAACTGGCTGAGTTGACGCCCATGATTTCTAATGCGTCTATCTGTTGGGTGACACGCATTGTGCCGATTTCTGAGGCGATGTTCGAGCCAACCTTTCCTGCCAGGATAAGACACATGATAGAGCTCGAAAACTCCAGGAGCATGATCTCTCGTGTGGTGTAGCCACTGACCCAGCGAGGCATCCATGGACTCTGGATGTTGAGTTTCATCTGAATACAGATGACGGCACCGATAAAGAAAGAGATGAGCAAAACGATGCCGATAGAATCGACACCGAGCTGTGCCATTTCCTTAACATATTGTTTGAAGAACATACGCATCCGCTCTGGTCGTGAAAAGGTGCGCCCCATCAGCATCAGGTATCGACCAAAGGTGGTCAGCCATTTTGTTATCAACATCAATCAATCGTAATTTGGGCACAAAGATAGTCATTTTTTTCCTATGGTTTATACAGATTATACAGTTTTTTTGATTAATTAGGATTAAAATCCGTAAAATCCGTATGGTCTCTAGACGATTTTTTGTAACTTTGCAGCCGATTATGGAACAAGAAAGTATCGTATTACGCACAGAAGGCCTGGTGAAACGTTATGGCAAACGAACCGTTGTGAACGACGTGAGCTTTAACGTGAGACAGGGGGAAATCGTGGGATTGCTGGGACCTAATGGTGCCGGTAAGACAACTTCATTCTATATGACCACAGGTCTGGTGCTGCCCAATGGAGGTCATATCTATCTGGGCGACGAGGAGGTCACCTCCTATCCCGTATATAAACGTGCCCGTGCCGGTATCGGCTATCTGGCACAGGAGGCTTCTGTGTTCCGTAAGATGAGTGTGGAGGATAACATTCTTTCCGTATTAGAGATGACGGGTAAGCCGCGTGAGGCTCAACTGGAGGTGCTGGAGAGTCTTATCGCTGATTTCCGCTTGGAGAAGGTCCGTAAGAATAAGGGTGATCAGTTGTCGGGTGGTGAACGTCGTAGAACGGAAATTGCGCGCTGCCTAGCCATCGCTCCGAAGTTCATCATGCTCGATGAACCGTTTGCGGGTGTCGATCCCATTGCCGTTGAGGATATCCAGTTCATCGTTTGGAAACTGAAAGACCGGAATATCGGCATCTTGATTACCGATCATAATGTGGAAGATACGCTCTGTATCACCGATCGTGCCTATCTGCTTTTCGAGGGGCGCATCCTCTTTCAGGGAACACCGGAAGAACTGGCTGCCAATCAGATCGTACGTAAGAATTATCTGACAGAGTCGTTTGTACTCAGACAGAAGGATTTTCAAAAGATTGAGGAGGAACGTAAAGCGCAAGAACAGGAAAAGGGTGCGTCGTCGAAAGTTAAATAATATTAAACTGTCAACAGTCAGTCATTAACTATCAACTTAATTTTGTACTTTTGCACGCCAAAATTTGATTATAATAATAAATAAGGTATAAAAGACAATGAAGATTACATTTGATTGCCCTGATAAGATCAACGGTCTGCTGACAATGACCATTGAGTCTGCTGATTATCAGGAAAAGGTTGAGAAAACACTGAAGAATTATCGTAAGAAGGCTCAGGTTCCTGGCTTCCGTCCAGGAATGGTTCCCATGGGAATGATTAAGAAACAGTACGGCACTGCTGTAAAGGTTGACGAAATCAACAAACTGATGGGAGAGAAATTGTATGAGTATATCCGCGAGAATAAGATTCAGATGCTGGGCGAGCCGCTCCCTAATGAAGAGAAGCAGGTGCCTCAGGATTTTGAGAAAGATGGCGATTTGACTTTTGTGTTCGATATTGCTGTCGCTCCTGAGTTCAAGGCAGAGTTGACCGATAAAGACAACATTACATACTATAAGATCAAGGCTGATGACAAGTTGATCGACGACCAGGTGCAGATGTACCAGTCACAGGCTGGTGAGTTCGTGAAGGCCGAAGTGTTCAGTGGAAATGATACTATTACCGGTGACCTGCGCGAACTTGATGCCGAAGGTAATACCAAGGAGGGTGGTATCACGACCGAGGGTGGTATGGTGATGCCTGCCTATATCAAGGATGAGGATCAGCGTAAGCTGTTTGATAATGCTAAGCCCGGTGATATCATCACCTTCAACCCCAAGAAGGCTTATCCCGAGAGCGATGCAGAGGTGGCTGCTCTGTTAAAGGTTGATAAGGAACAGGTAAAGGATCTTACTGCTGACTTCAGCTATCAGATTACCGAAATCCGTCACTTCCAGCCTGCTCCTGTTGATCAGAAGCTTTTCGACCGTGTTTTCGGTGAGGGCACTGTGAAGGATGAGAAGGAGTTCCGTCAGAAGATTGCTGATACCGTGGCTCCTCAGCTTCAGCAGAACAGCGACTACAAGTTCCTTTTGGACTTGCGCGCATATATGGAGAAGAAAGTCGGTGATTTGCAGTTCCCGGAGGCTCTCCTGAAGCGTGTCATGCTGCAGAATAACAAGGACAAGGGTGCTGATTATGTGGAGAATAATTTCGAGGGTAGCATCAAGGAACTGAAATGGCATCTGATCAAGGAACAGCTCGTTGCTGCTAACGAGGTGAAGGTAGAAGATGCTGACTTGAAAGCGGTGGCTAAAGACGCTATTCGTGCCCAGTTCGCTCAGTATGGCATGAGCAATGTGCCTGATGATGTGCTTGAGAACTATGCTGAAGAGCAGCTGAAGAAACGTGAGAATGTTGAGAACTTCGTTGACCGTGCCGTTGATGTTAAGTTGACGGAAGCACTTAAGAAAGTGGTTAAACTCACTGAAAAAGAGGTCAGTTTAGAGGACTTCAACAAGCTAATCCAAGAAAAATAAGAATTTTTAGGAAAAAATAACCCCTAATTGTGAGAGGTTATCGACTTTTTTGACTATCTTTGTGTCCCAATCACAAGATGTCAAAGGTCGATAACCTTTTTTCTTGTATAGTAGAATTTAGAAAGGAAGAACGAATATGATTAAGAATGATTTCAGAAAATATGCCACAAAGCATTTAGGCATGGATGGTCTGGCGCTTGATGATGTGATGAAAGCGCAGGCCCAGTATTTGAACCCTTATATCCTGGAAGAGCGCCAGTTGAATGTGACGCAGATGGATGTGTTCTCACGCTTGATGATGGACCGTATCATCTTCCTGGGTACGCAAATTGATGATTATACCGCCAATACACTGCAGGCTCAGTTGCTCTATCTGGATTCTGTGGATTCTGGTAAGGATATCTCTATCTATATCAATTCCCCTGGTGGCAGCGTGACTGCTGGTCTTGGCATTTATGATACGATGCAGTTTATTTCCAGTGATGTGGCTACCATCTGTACAGGTATGGCTGCCTCCATGGGTGCCGTGCTGCTCGTTGCCGGTCAAGAGGGAAAGCGCGCTGCACTGCCTCATAGCCGTGTGATGATCCATCAGCCACTTGGCGGCGTACAAGGACAGGCGTCCGATATTGAGATTGAGGCCAAGGAGATCCTGAAGTTCAAGAAAGAACTCTATACTATCATCTCTGATCATTCTCACACGCCTTATGATAAGGTATATGCAGACTCTGACCGTAATTATTGGATGAATGCGGAGGAGGCTAAGGCATATGGTATGATTGATGAGGTCCTGACAAGAAAGAAATAATGCAGATGAAGAAAGTGTGCAACTTCTGTGGACGGAGTGATAAGGAGGTATCGCTGTTGATAACAGGTATCAACGGCTATATCTGTGAAGAATGTGCTGCACAGGCATATCGTATTGTGCAGGAGCATCTTACCGGACAGAAGCAGAAGCCTGGTCCGACTAAGTTTGAGCAGCGGAAGGTGCCAAAGCCCAAGGAGATTAAGGCTTATCTTGATGAATATGTTATCGGGCAGGATGACGCGAAGCGTTATCTCTCTGTGGCAGTCTATAATCACTACAAACGCCTGCAACAGCCTGAGGATCCGGATGGCGTGGAGATAGAAAAGAGCAACATTATCATGGTAGGCTCTACTGGTACGGGTAAGACGCTGCTGGCACGTACTATAGCAAAGCTGCTCGATGTCCCCTTTACCATTGTCGATGCGACGGTATTCACCGAGGCTGGTTATGTAGGTGAGGATGTGGAGAGCATCCTGACGCGCCTTCTTCAGGTCGCTGACTATAATGTGGAGGCAGCACAGCGTGGTATCGTGTTTATCGATGAGATTGACAAGATAGCCCGTAAGAGTGACAATCCCTCCATTACCCGTGATGTAAGTGGTGAAGGCGTGCAACAAGGACTGCTCAAGCTATTGGAAGGCACGACTGTGAATGTGCCGCCCAAAGGTGGACGTAAGCATCCTGACCAGGACTATATCCATGTTGATACTCGTAACATCCTGTTTATCTGCGGTGGTGCTTTCGATGGTATAGAGCGGAAAATCGCACAGCGTATGAATACGCATGTCGTAGGTTATAATTCTGTACAGAATGTGCGGAAAATTGATAAGAAAGATTTGATGAAATATGTGCAGCCGCAAGACTTGAAATCTTTTGGATTGATTCCGGAGATTATTGGTCGCCTTCCTGTACTCACATCGTTGAATCCACTGGATAGGACTGCTTTGGAGAAAATCTTGACAGAACCAAAGAACTCTATTATCCGCCAATATCAGAAACTATTCGAGATGGACGGCGTAGCACTGACATTCACGAAGGATGCGCTGGAAACAATGGTTGACAAGGCTGTGGAGTTTAAGCTTGGCGCCCGTGGACTGCGTTCGATTGTAGAGAGCGTAATGATGGACGCCATGTTTGATATGCCGTCAAGAAAAATCAAGAAATTTGAGGTGTCTGCCGACTATGTCCGTCAACAGATGGCAAAGTCGCATCTTCAACAATACGAAGCCTAAATAACTAAGATTTATGACTGAGAAAAAAAGTCTTACAGATGCCCTGAAAAAGTACTTTGGATTCGATAAGTTCAAAGGTGATCAGGAACAGATTATTCAGAATCTGCTGGATGGCAACGACACGTTTGTTTTGATGCCTACTGGCGGTGGCAAGTCGTTATGCTATCAGCTTCCATCCTTGCTGATGGATGGCACTGCTATTGTTATCTCACCCCTGATTGCATTGATGAAGAATCAGGTTGATGTGATAACGAACCTCAGTGAACAAGAAGGGACGGCACACTACCTGAATTCGTCCCTCAATAAGGCTGCCATAGATCAGGTGAAGACCGATATCTTAGAGGGACGTACGAAACTGCTCTATGTTGCACCAGAGTCTCTGACCAAGGAAGATAATGTAGAGTTCCTGAAAACAGTGAAGATATCATTTTATGCAATTGATGAGGCGCACTGCATTTCGGAATGGGGACACGATTTCCGACCGGAGTATCGCCGTATCCGCCCAATTGTCAATGAGATTGGGCAGGCTCCGATCATAGCATTGACAGCTACGGCAACGGATAAGGTGCGTAGTGATATCAAGAAGAACCTTGGCATTATCGATGCCAAGGAGTTCAGGAGTTCGTTCAATCGCCCGAATCTCTATTATGAGGTGCGGCCAAAGACAAAGGATGTTGATAAGGACATTATCAGATTTATCAAGCAGCATCCTGGAAAGAGTGGCATCATCTACTGCCTGTCAAGAAAGAAGGTGGAAGAGCTTGCTGCCATCCTTCGTGCTAATGATATAAAGGCGGCCCCCTATCATGCAGGGCTTGACTCCACTACCAGGACACAGACGCAGGACGATTTCCTGATGGAGAATATCGATGTTATCGTGGCAACAATCGCTTTTGGTATGGGCATTGATAAGCCTGATGTGCGCTTTGTGATACATTATGATATCCCGAAGTCACTTGAAGGCTATTATCAGGAGACAGGAAGAGCGGGCCGTGATGGTGGTGAGGGACTTTGCATAGCGTTCTATTCCTATAAGGATCTGCAGAAACTCGACAAGTTCATGGAAGGAAAGCCGGTAGCTGAACAGGATATAGGTCGTCAGCTGTTGGCGGAAACAGCTGCTTATGCAGAGACTGCTGTGTGCCGCCGCAAAATGTTGCTTCACTATTTTGGTGAGACTTATACAAAGGATAACTGTGGAAACTGTGATAACTGTCTGCGTCCGAAGACTGAAATTGAGGCAAAGGACCAGTTGGTGACGGTGCTCAATGCCATTTTGGCTGTGAAAGAGAATTTCCGTTCCGATTATATCATTGACTTTATCATAGGCAAGGAGACTGATGAGATTCTGGCTCACCACCATGATAAGCTGGAGAACTTTGGAGCTGGTGCCGACGACGATGAGAAAATTTGGAATCCTGTCATACGACAGGCACTTATCGCAGGCTATCTCCTGAAGGAGGTTGAGAACTATGGCTTGCTGAAAGTGACTGCAGCGGGAAAGAAGTTCTTGAAATCACCGGAGTCGTTTATGATTGTCAAGGATACTGAGTTCCGTGATGATGATGAGGCCGTTGAGCATGAAGGGGGGATCAGTGCCCTTGATCCCACGCTGAGCGCGATGTTGCGTGACCTTCGTAAGAAAGTATCGAAGAAGTTGCAACGCCCGCCGTACGTCATTTTCCAGGATGTGTCATTGGAGCAGATGGCTACAGACTATCCTGTGACATTGGAGGAGCTGAAGAATATTCAGGGTGTGGGTGAGGGTAAGGTGAAACAGCCCTATGCCAAGGAGTTCGTTGATCTTATCCGACAGTATTGTGAGGAGAATGGCATTGAGCGCCAAGTGGACCTGCGGGTGCGCACGGTGGCCAAGAAGTCTATGCTGAAGGTGAAGATTATCCAGAGTATTGATCGTCAGATAGCACTCGATGATATTGCCTCAGCTCAAGGGATTGATTTCGATGAGCTGCTCGACGAGGTTGAGGCTATTGTGTATAGTGGCACCAAACTGAATATCGATTATTTCTTGGAGGAAGTGATGGATGAGGATCATGTCGATGATATCTATGACTATTTCTGTGAATCTGATACTGATAAGCTGAGTGTGGCTCAAGATGAACTCGGTGACGAGTATTCGGAAGATGAAATCAGACTGGTACGTATCAAGTTCCTATCAGAAATGGCAAATTAATCAGTAAAAGGGTGGCATAAGCCACTCTTTTTTGGTTAATTTGCATTAATAAGGTGAGTTTTTCCTAAAAACAGAATACTATGTGCGGGAAAATGAGTAACTTTGCACGCAATATTTAAAGAAAGGTTTATTTTATGGCTTCATTTATTGCAGACAAAATCGTTATGGACGGCCTGACATTTGATGACGTCCTCCTAATTCCGGCTTATTCTGAAGTACTGCCGAAAACGGTAGAGTTGAAAACGCGTTTTTCACGAAACATCCAGTTGAATGTGCCTTTTGTGACGGCTGCCATGGATACTGTCACAGAGTCACAGATGGCTATTGCCATCGCACGTGAAGGTGGCATTGGTGTCATTCATAAGAATATGTCGATTGAGGATCAGGCCCGTCAGGTGGCTATCGTGAAGCGTGCCGAGAATGGTATGATCTACGATCCGGTGACCATTCCCCTCGGTTCGACTGTGGCTCAGGCGCTCGATATCATGTCTGAATATCATATTGGCGGTATTCCTGTGGTGGATGATGACCGTCATCTGATGGGAATTGTGACCAATCGGGACCTGCGCTTTGAACGTCGTCTGGATCGTCCTGTAGAGGAGATCATGTCGAAAGATAATCTGGTGACAACACATCAGCAGACCGACTTGGCGGCAGCAGCACAGATCCTTCAGGAGAATAAGATTGAGAAACTACCGGTGGTAGATAAGGACAATCATCTGATTGGACTGATTACCTATAAGGATATTACGAAGGCCAAGGACAAACCGATGGCTTGCAAAGATGAAAAAGGCCGTCTGCGTGTGGCTGCCGGCGTTGGTGTGACTTTCGATACCCTCGACCGTATGCAGGCCTTGGTGGATGCCGGTGCGGATGCCATTGTCATTGATACGGCTCATGGACATTCAAAGTCTGTCATTGAGAAACTGGTGGAGGCTAAGAAATCT
>Ga0256407_10004488_pt1 | contig 23252 bp, 36 predicted proteins | sample RumenRJG_04DNA_FD_193489 | JGI IMG/M metagenome (GOLD analysis project Ga0256407, IMG submission 193489) | Bovine rumen microbial communities from Lethbridge, Alberta, Canada - RJG_04 | ecosystem: Host-associated > Mammals > Digestive system > Stomach > Rumen | place: Canada: Alberta... | reverse complement strand
TGCTATCAAGTCTTGCTGCACGGTAGATACCACCACGAGCACCTTTACTAATTGTTAATTTTGCACGGTTTTTACCGATTTTTTCAATGTTGAATAAGACTTCAGCATCTCTAGCAAAAGTTCTGACTTCTGCATATTCATTGAGAACAGCTTCTAATTTCTTTGGTAAGATTTCATCGACTTTTTCTTCAATTAAAGCGAATGCTGCTTTTTCAACTGATCTGATTTTTCTTGCATCAGCATTTTCATCTAAGCCTAAAGCTTCATATAAAGCTTTAACTGCGGCTGTATTGACATCTTCTGCTGCAAAGTTGAGTTCACCATCAACAACTGGTTTGCCTTCGAAAGCGGCAACTAAAAGTCTACTTAATTTTGCATCCATTATCTGCTACCTCCGATTAACCTAAGAACATATAGTGATGGGCTTCTGTTCCATCAGGTAATGTTGTGACTTTATACCAGTCATCTTTGCTTTGTCCGTCTTCTTCTGTTAATTCAATGATACGACCAGTAATACAGACATCTTCTGGATCCATATCAGACATCCATTCATCACCTGGGATGAGTTGGACTAAACGACCACATTCATTCTTAACATCAACCGCGAAGAATCTTGGGCTGTCTTTAATTGTGTTAAGTGGTTCTGTGTAGTGAATGAAAAGAGCTTTTTCTTCACCAGTTGCCTTAACGATACCATCTTTTGAGATAGCACAGATGTGACCGTTTTCAAACATACCATTTTCATCGAGTAAGTCTGCTTTTGCAGATTCTGCGATTTCCATTTGAGCAACAACGAAACCTGGTTGTAAACCTTTGAGGTTGTTAGCTTCTACTTGGTGGTAAGTTGGTAAAAAATCATAAAGTGGTTTCATTAGTTAAATACCTCGTTATTTACCAAGATAATATTGAATATCTTGTGCAAGAGAACTTCTTGCTGTCCCATTTGAATTTGTTATAGGAGAGAATGAGAAAACTCTTCTTTCTTTCTTTGCTTTATTGTTTTCTGTAAAACTCTTATAATCTTTTAATAAGTTTAATTCAAGTTCTTCTTTTGAAACGGAATCAATGGTAGCAAAGTAACCATTATATTGCTCTTCGGAAAGGAAGTCTTTATAAGATTTAATTAAATCTTCTTTTTCCTTTCTTTTAAGGGCTTCAAATTCTGCTCTTTCACTTTCAGTAAGTGCGGCAGAACCTGAACCTTCTTTTTGGATTTGTTCATCAACTGCACCTACTTTCATTTGGGTGTCGTGAGCGTCTGAATCTAATGCTGCAGTATCTGCAGTATCGCTGCCTTCTGCAGCAACATTATCAGCAACTGGACCAACTGATGCATTTGTTGTTTCTGTCACTGTACTTTCAATAGTAGCAGTTGTTAAATCAAGAGTATTTTCTGCTTGATTAATGACAGGTTCTGGATCGGTTGATGCGTTGACTGCATTACTAAGTTCATTATTTTCAGGTTCAGTTGGTTTTTGTTGTTCAGCTGAATCTGTACTCATTGAACTTGGCCCTTGACCAACGCCTTGCTCTTCAGTTGCATTTGTTGGCGCTTGTACTTCAGGGACTTCTTCGTAAGTTACATGAACTTCTTTGATGTCACCTAATGTAACTACTCCTTCTTCAGAAAGAGAATAACTAATAGACATTAGTCTGCTACTTCCATCGAAGTAAGAATAGAAACGCATAATAGCACGGTCTTCATACATATCTACAACATAGTTGTAATATTCACGACCATATTCACTATCAACAGCATCTGCTACTTTTTGAGCTTTTTCACCCCAGGAGAGCTTAATAAATTCTGTTAAATTCATTTCATTGCCTCCAGATGCTTGTTCATTCTTTCGCGCTTCACAATATTCCTTTAATAAATTCATCTTTTCGGCAAAAGCGTCTACTGAGAAGAATTCGGAACCTGTGAATGCAGGCTTCTGATCTTTTCCTAAAACACTTACTCCAATAAAGTGTCCTGCAGTGAACTCTAAGTTTTTGAAGTGTTTCTTTTCGTCATAATTAATTATATATTTTGCAGTTTTTGGATCAAGTTCTAAGGATTGACTATGACCTTCAATCTTAGATGCGATTTCCCCAACCTTACCAGGACGTTCAGTGTAATAGACTGTATCACAAACTGCTCATGTGTTACCGTCTTCTCCTTTTTCAAACGCAATTTCCCCGCAAGGGTCAACTATGCCATAAATAGCTTGTTCAGCGGCATGACCCACGAAATCTTGTTTTTCCTCGTCGTAATAACTGACGATAGGAGTGTAAGGAAGGGATTTAATAACTTCCTCACTGAAGTTGTCGGAAAATAAACGATGATCTGCTGTTTCTCCTTTAAAGAAAACTCTAAGTTTTCCACGAGAGAAGTGCTCGTTCTCATTTCCATTATCTGCCGAGAAGGATAAGGTTGCAGGCCAACTAAAGTTAGGTCTAAATTTCATAATATCCTCGTCAGTACATTCTATCTGATAAGAAAACTATTTACTAGCTGGTGGCTCAATTCCAGTTTTTTTAGTTTGTGTATCAGACTCGCCAGTTTCATCCTCTGTTTTTTCTTCTTCTCTATCTTCTGCAGTTTGAGTATAAGAAGTTTGCATAGGAGTAATCTTGTCGAGATGTAAATATTGTTCTAAATCAAGCATATCTTCAATATTTCTTTGCTTGATACCAGATGCTATAAGGTAATCTAATTTACCGACACCAAGTGTCGCATTATTTTTATATACCTCTATATCATCTTTGTAAGTATATGATGAGATTGGTAAAATATCAATATCGGCTTGATAGCTTTTGAAGTCATACCAATTATTGATTGCAATAGTATAGAAGTTTAAAAATGATTGTACAATCTTCCATACGAATCCTTTATCTCTAATTAATGAATATCTTAAGGCTTCAACACTTTCACCAGTGAAAATGCCACTATTGAAACCGGCATTATTAAAGATTGCTTTAAAAGCCTTTTCAAGAGCTTTATTCTCTGCAGTATCATTTTCTGCCATATGCGCGACTTTAATATCACCAAAAGTAGTAACTAATTTGACTCTATCTCCTTGGTCGATCTTTTTGCGCATTGATTGGTGTAAAGCTTTTACTTCATCAGTTTCAAATAACAATTTATCTTCATAGTGCGGCATTGTTTGGACAACAAGATGGTGAAGTAAATCTTCATGTCTTTCTAATTCTTGATCTTGATATTTTTCATAATCAAGTAATCCGCCCCATAAATATATAAAAGTTGGTAAACTATAATCATTTAAAAGAATACCTGTTGAAAAATGTGGATCTAAATCTTGCCAACGATTATTGTTAACATCTTTTTTATATGCTTTATAACCTTTTTGGAATTCATCAGAGAAACTATCAAGATATTCTTTAAGTTGTTCTTTATTTAAACCTAAATCATCAAAGTAAGAGAAGTCAAATTGAATTAACGCTGTTCCGTATTGAGTCTCTCCAATTTTTCGACAATATTTATTCGGTAATAATAAAGTATCTATTGTAATAGATTCTTCATTTGAAACAGTAGTAATATATACTGAACCTTCTGTAAGAACAGTAGTTAGTAATCTTGGAAATTTAGTTTCGATAGAAAGTCCATCAACAACTTCCAACATAAGTCTATAAATACTTAAATAATCATCTTCTTTTAATTTTTTACGTGCATTTGCTTTACTTTTTGTATATGTCTTGTGAGGAGTAACTTTATATCTCCACATGAACATATTAGACATATATTCAATAACTTGCATATAAATAGGGTTTTTTGCATAAAGTTCTTTTGATAACTTAACAATTTGATCCCTATTACTAATAGCTTTATCTAATAAATCTCTAACTGCTTTTGCAGAAGTAACTGTACTTCGATTACTAGAAATTGTTCTGTCAAAGCGTCTAGCTGTAGAGACCTCATCGGCATACATGTTTTCTAAATCTTTGACACGATTGTTTCTAAAATTAGTTACATCGTTTTTAACTTTTGCCATAAGGCCCTCCATTAATCGCAAAGGGCAATTATCCTACCGGATCCCTTTTTACGTCTATTTTTATAATATGCCAATTCAAATTGTTGATTTACTGCTCAAACAAGATATTCCGCCATAGAGAAGAAGTCTTTTTGAATTGAAGGATTTCTTCTAACAATTTTTAAGGAGTTACTCATTTGATCAGAAGTATTAACAATATCAAGGTTTTTTAATTCAGCTTCCATTTTATCCATTGTTTGGAAAGGAAGTAAGAATTCTTTTTGTCTACGTTGGCTCATAGAACAGAAAGATTTATTTTGTGAATATAATGATAATGCTTCAGATAACTTAATTGGGAAAGTAATCGCACCAGTACTCATACGAGAGAAGAAGAATCAGTGAATTTGTTCACCAACTTTTCCACCTGATTTGATTTCATAACAAATTGTTTTATCTTTCGGATAGCGCTTTAAATCATGTTCCGCGCTATCTGGAGGATTAATAATTCCCAACCCTTCTAAGATAAAACCAGATTCATCTGTTGTTTCTTTATTAAGCCAGTCACGCATTGCCGCGCCAATACCATTAGCATCGTAAATAAGTAACTTAGCATTATAGGCGAGAACAAGTTTTTTAAAACCATTTGCTATCACCATATAATCAGTAGAAGGGATTGTTAGCAAATTAACAAATTTGTATGAGAAGTAATGATCTTTAGGAATAACTTTTGCAACACCTACCGCTGTTTCCGCAGAACCATCTTTAGCCATATCGGCGCAAATTACATAAAAACAATCTTGTTCTTTTTGTAACTCGGTTAATTTATCTTTTAACTCGACAATTTTAACTTGTCGTAAAGAAGTAACCATATTAGCACTGAATGCCGCACCCATTGGTGCATCACTTCATCTACTTTCATATTCACGTTCAAATGATGATTTACTAAAAGTTGGTGAATTAATGACGTCTTCAATTTGTTGGGCTGCAGTTAAACCGCAAAACAATGGAATTCTGTAGCTTCCACCTAAAACAAAATATTTATCTGGTTCAAGTACTGCTCTACAAACAGTTTCGATTAGTTTATCATAAGCGAAGGTACCTTGATACCCAGCAGTAGTAATATAAATTTGTTGAGATTGCGGTTCATTAGGATTAATTAAACCATTCGCCATACGACGAGGTTCGTTCAATAATGGAATATAAACTTCATTAACTTTAATCTCATCTTGTTCGATAACTTCTTCGAGAATAAGTGATTGACGACGTAAACCTCTAACATTACCAAGACCTAATGAAGAACCATTTTTAAAATTAAATTCAACATAGTCTTTTCCGGTTTTATATGCATCTAAAACTTTACCTGCTACTTTGCGCTTTTGCATTTCATTCGCAAGAAGAGGAAATTTTACCCACAAATCGTCAATAACTTTTTGTTTGGCGATTTCGGCCGCTTGCTTATTTGTTCCCGCAGTAATAGTTGAATTATGATGCGGAACGAACATACATTTTAGATATCTTGAAATATCTGCTAAGAATGATTTTGATGTACCACGGGAAAAGGTGTCATAAGAAATATTTCCTCATGACATGGTTCTTAATATTAGACGTTGGAAAAAGAATAGATGAAATGCACTGTCTTTTGGTGTGATTAGGTCAATAAATTTATCAGGATATTGTTGGAATAAATCAAGCATTTCGCCGCATTTAGTGAAATTTTCGCGCACTCTTTTTTTATTTAAGAAGCCTGTTTGTTCCTGTTCATCTGCATCCAAAAAATTAAAATATTCTTCTATTTCTGGGTCTACATAGCTATCATCAAAAACATTATTGAGTAATGGCATTATTTATCCTCTTTCATATGGATAATTGTTTCGTCGGAACCTTTTTCTTCCTCCGAAAAATCTTCATTTATAGCATCAGAATCTGCTTCTGTATCAATTTCTGTATCATCAGGAGTGAAATTTAATAAATCATCTAATGAAGTTTGAGAAATGGCATTTGCAGTTTTTTCTTCTTCTGTCGAAACCATTTTCTTGCGCATCATATCTTCAAGTAATGGTTGTAATCCTGTTGATTCAAGAACTAATTTTCTTAAATAATCTTGAATATCTTTAATGGTGCGGTCAACTTCATCTCTTGCATAACCATCATTAAATTTGAATTGGAAACCTGATTTTTCCATGTAGTCATAGAGTTCCGCAACAGTAGTAATATCATCTGTTTTGGTTTCATTAATCATACCTTCAAGGTCGGCTTGTTTTGCAAAAGTAGAATATGCGGTTGAAAAATCTTTTAATGCTTTTGCATCTTTTGCTCTAATAGCTTCATCCATTTCAATATGTATTTTACAAAGTGCTTTGACGGCTTCTTTTTGTAAAGGATTAATAATATTATTGGCTTTGATAGTACGAGAATAAAGTGAATCTAATTGAATCAATTCTTCAAAAGTGTATTGGTCTCCCCATTTTAAATGTCCACGATCAATATAAGATTCTTTAATTGGTTTGAGTTTTTTAAGGATCTCTTCGAAACTGCGGCACTTTTCTCATTCCTTGTTCGCGCGACTTCATAAATCATGTGTTGAACTCTCGTATGCTAAATTTGGTCTGTTTTCAGGAGAATCTAGTACTACTTCAGTATATTTGCGGAATACTCCTTCTTCATATTCTTTATCAAGATTAATCCAAAGTTCTGGCATTCATGGTAAATTATATGTACGACAAAAGAACTCGGCATGCTCGAGATTTTTATGATTAAGATTATTTCTAATACAATTAAAACAAATTGTTTTGCCGCTCAATGGATTGTTGCTGCGCATTAAGATTCCTTTGCGGCCGCATTGAGGACATATATCAGTGATAAATTGAACCATAGAAACTCCTTTCTATTCAAAAATAATATAGCTCGAGTGAATATATAATTGCAATTTTCGTTTTATTCGAATCAAAAAAGTTTTAAAATGAATCAAAAATTATTTGTCTAATCTAAAAAAGTTATCTATAATATTAATGTAAGGAGAAGAAAAAATATATATATTATCCCCTTGTCTTTAACTCTTCTCCTTACTTCAAAATTGGATTTCCTTTCTTTTTTCTTTAATATTATTATCGTTGAGGTAAGATATGGATCCTAATGAAAAGAAACAAGTTGGCTTGAGTGCCAGAAATATTCTCGATGATGATGATATTATTAATGAAGAAGAATATATAGATAGTTTAATTGCTATATTTACTTCTGAAAACGGAATTGAAGAAGACGATGACGTAAACGATTTTCTTCAAGACTATGAATAAAAAGGTGGCTCTTTTAGAGTCATTTTTTTATACTTGAATAAAGGAGAATATATATGTATTACGTTTTAGGTGTTTTTATAGGATTTTTTATTGTTGCATTAATTGCTTTGCCAATATTAATAGTTTCTCTATATAAAGAAAGAAAACAGCATGAAGAAGATTACAAACGATGAAATCAAGACATACGCAATCTTGAAATAGAGCTTTCTGAAAAAGAAAAAGATGATATAAGGTCTAAGGGATGCGAAAACCGCATAGTCGAGTTAAATAATAGGATCGAAGAAAAACAAGCTCACATTCATACAATGGATTTAGAAATCCAACGTAAGATGGATGATATTGAGACTACTGTAATAAGATGAGCTTATATTAATAAGTTAAAAAACGAATATAATGCTAAACTCGAAAAAATTCAATCTGAGCGCGATGCGACCGCAGAGGAATTAAAAACGATTAATGAAGGTCTTGAAGCTTCAAAAACCGCAGAACAAGAGTGTTCTAAGGTTATTGAAAATCTCAAGAAAGAGATTGAAACCTTGAAGGAACAAAAACGATTGGCGATTTTGCATCAAAATGAATTGAAAGAAGGATTGTGGGAGTTAGATATCGATGATAAAGAAAAAGCATTAATTTCTATTCTTGATAGAATCAAAATTGATTATCCTTCTATTCAAATGGACATTTCTTCTATTGAGTGAAGAAAAATTTGATTGCCGAAGATGCAAGACTTATGTAATGAGAAGGGATTGGACCGCAAAGGAATATATAGATTAGTATTGAAGAGTGACGAGAACGTCTGTTATGTAGGTCAAGCGCAATCAATTAAAGATAGATGATATCAACATATTAAAAAGATGATTGGTGTTGAACCTAAAGGTGGAGAAAAATTATATAAATATAGACCGGAAGATTTTTATTGAACGGTTGTTGAATATGATTCAAAGGATCTTAATGCTAGCGAGCATTATTGAATTGATTACTTTGGATGTAAAGAGATTGGGTTAAATAAAAAAGCCTAATCTTTTTTTATGCCCCAAAAGATCAAGCCCTAAAACCCTTAATTTAAAAAACGACTCAAACGATTTTTTGACCAGAGGTGGCTCGGAGGATTTAAAGTTTGAAAAATGAAAGTTATACTTCCCCCCCTATTTACTTTTATATTGTTATCGTTTACAATATCCCCGTAATCAAAAAGAACACAAACCAAAGTTAACAAGGTTAGTTAAGAAAAAGTTAACAAGTTGTTATTTGAAAAGTTAAGTTATCACTCAAAAAACAAGTTGAAAAGACAAGCAAGTATTGAAAGACTTAGAAAGCGCAAGTTGTGGGCGCGTTAATCGCACAAGGGTTGAGAGTGTTAACAAGTAGTTAAGCGCGACAACCAACGCGACACACGAAAGCACAAGTTGAAAGGGGCGCACAAGCGCAAAGGTAAAGAACAATGAAAAAACAAACAATTTTAAGTATTTTAGCAAGTCAAAAGAAACTCACTAAAAAGACTACAAGACAAGATGTTATTGATGTAGTTAGCAAGTTAGTTGACTACCATATTAAAGACAACGCTGAAATTAACGGACTAAGCACAACACGCTCAAATAGTGGGTTAAACTTAGGCGAGTTAGTTGAAATCGTAATCAAGAGCAAGTTTAGAAATAAACTTGATAAAGACAACAAACAATATGACGCAACTATTAAAGGCGACAAGGTTGAAATCAAGTGGTCTACAAGTGATGCCTACGCACACACAACCAACACCAACAACAAGGTTGACTACTACTTAATAGCAACCTACACCAAGAAAGAGGGCGGAAATATCTTCCGTATTCCAAGCGCAAGCGAAATCGAAGTTAACAACCAAGGTAGAGCGATAACCAACCAAAAGGCGAAATACCTTGATAGACAACTCACAAGAGAAATCTTTGGAGTGGTGGGGCTATAAGTCCCACCCTTCAAGAAAGGTAGGTTAAAGAACTATGTTAAACGAATTAGCAAAAGTCATTCAAAGTGAAAAAGAGAGCGCACAACAAGTCCGCAAAGTAGGGTTAGAATTATGCGCTCGCCAACACGAACAACGTGCGTATGAATTAAATATTCATCTAATGTTAAGAGATTAGAAAAGGTAGACGGAAACGTCTACTTTTATTCTAACCTACTGCTTACCTCTCAGTAGGTTAAAGTAAGGGCAGACGGAAAATTAAGCAAGTGCTTGAAAAAGTCCTTAAAGTATGATATAATGTAAGAAAGGTAGGAAAGAGAACTATGCAAAAATATATCAATACTAAAACAGGCGAAATTATCGTGGCAGACGGAAAAAGAAAAGCCGTGCGATATTTCAAAGCAGACGGAAAAGTAGTGGGCTACAAAACTCACTTCTGGAACGTGAAACGTTTTAAGTAGACGGAAAATAAAATAAGGGGTTGAAAAACCCCTTTTTCTATGCTATAATTATTATAAAGAAAGGTAAGGTAAAAGAAAAATGGCAGACGGAAAAAAGAACATTTATGTAGATATGGACGGAGTTTTAGCGGACTTCTTTGGGGAGACGGATTGCGTCCAAAGATTTGAAAAGGAAAGAGGTTTCTTCCGTAGGTTAAAACCTCTTAGCAAGAATGTTGCAGCAGTGCGCAAGGCAATAGTAGACGGAAAACATAATGTATTCGTTTTAAGTGCTTCACCAAATAGTCGTTGCGATAGAGATAAAAGATTATGGTTAGCAAAATATCTTCCTGAATTGGAGACGGAAAATGCGATTATAATGAGAGTTGGCGAAAACAAAACTGATTATATGAAAACTCCAGACGGAATTTTATTTGATGACTATGGCAAAAACATTAAAGAATGGATTTGCGTAAATTGTGGGTTAAATCGTGCCGTGAAAGTTAAGGCAGACGGAGACGTTGCCGTTGGACTTCAAGCCATTAACTTCTTCAATGATATAATGTTAAACGGGTAGACGGAAAATTAAATAAAGGGGTTGAAATATACCCCTTTTTATACTATAATAAATATATAAAGAAGGTTATAAAAGTGAAAAAGAAAATTAGAAACTTAACTATTGAAGAATTAAATAAATTTTGTGATAAACAATATTACTCAGACGGAAAAGAAAGTTGTGAAAATTGTCCTTTATGTCAACGATTTAGTCGAGTATCTCAATATGGCGTTTGTGCTATCGGTGATAATATGGGAACTATTGAAGAACGTATCTTAGATTTAGAAGTCGAAGTAGACGGAAAATAAAACAAGTCTATTGAAAAAATATTTAATTTAATGTATAATATATACATAAGAAAGGTAAAAGGTAAAACAAAATGATTAACACAATGATTAAAATTATGTTCTCAAACAGACGAGACGGAAAAAGAGTCAAAAGATTAGCGAAAAAGTGGGTTAAACTTGTAAAACACTCAATGAAAGAGATTAATAAGTTAAGTCCAGACGGACAAAAAGTCTTGAAAGAATTAGTTCAAGTCGCAAAAGACAGTCTAACAGTGAACAAAATAAATCCTGACGCATAGACGGAAAACGTCTTGTAGGTTAAAAATGCGAAATGTAGGTTAAAAACTTTGAAGCAGCCGCGACAAGGGTTTAACCTACATCGCGCAGCCGCAGACGGAATTCCGTCTCATGAGACGGAAAATAATTTTTTCCTATTGATTATTTTATCATTTTATGATATAATAGATGTGGACCCTTTCCGTCTAGTTTAATGTAGGTTAAATTAAATTGCATATTTTTGGGCGAAAGTATGCAATTTAGCGTAGACGGAAATTATTACTTTTCTATTGTAATAGTATTGAAATGGGTGTATAATATAGAGGAAGATAAAGGAAAGGACAAAGAAAACGGGGAGACGGAAAAAGTAAAAAAGGTCTTGAATATCATAAATAAAAATGATATAATATATATGTAAGAAAAATAAAGACAAAAAAGTTCGGGAGACGGAAAAAATAAAAAAGGTCTTGAAATCACTTACAAAAAATGATAAAATATATACGTAAGAAAGGTAAGGGAAAAAATTATGGCAGACGGAAAAGTTAAAAAGAATTACAAAGTTGAAATCAAAAATGGTAGGTTAACACTTACTATGAACGAAAAGAGAGACGGAAGACAAATCTCAGCAAGTTGCGAGTATCCACTCTACTTACAAGAGTATTGTGTGAAAGAAAGCAAAGTGAAAATGGTTAGAAAGACCAAAGCACAGACGGAAAAGTTCTTGCTCCAAACCTTAGGTTATAACGCCTAAGGTAAGGGCAGACGGAAATAAGTAAAAACTACTTGTTTCTCTAATACTAATATGATATAATATTAGTATCAAAGAAATAAGTAATTCAAGGAAAGGTAGGGCAGACGGAATTATGAAAAAAGTTATAATGTATGGTAAACATAGTAAGAAACCATTATTCATAGGAACCGAGACGGAATGTCGTGCGTGGATTATGTCGCAAGCAAGTGAACATATTAAATACATTGACGCAGACGGAAATGTGAGATTACTCGTTAGAGAATTACACGACCTAGACGGAATTGCTTATGATGTAGGTCAACCTGTTATGTATCAAATCGTTGAAGCAGACGGAAATGCAACAAAAGGTATTTACAACAATTAAAAAATATGATATAATAATATCATAAGAAAGGTAAGAAATTATGAAAAGAAAAATCTCAGACGGAAAGACCGTTAAAAAATTAGAAAAAAGACTTTACAAAATGATTAATAAAGATTACAATAAGCCAGACGGATTTTATTGCGAAATCGCAGAAGTATCATTAACCTTCCCAGACGGAAAAGGTGTGTATACAATAGATGTTCATTATGGTTTTACTGCTCCAAGTGGAGAAGAAATCCATAGAAATATTGATGACTTAATCGTTGCTAATGCAGACGGAAAAGTTGAACTCTCCTTTGTAGCAGGTCAAGTTAGTCAATATATCGTAGACCAAGGATGGTAGACGGAAATAATTAAAAAACTATTTACAATTATTAAAAAATATGATATAATAATATCATAGAAAGGTAAGGTAAATTATGAGATATATCGAACATTGCGAAAAAAACTTAGACGGAAAAATGAGTTTCACTCCCGAAGAAGTGGAAGACGGAAAATTACAAAGATTTGTTAAAAGTCTTATGGAAATGAATAGCGCAATCCACTTATGGACAGACGGATATGTTTGGGTAGTTGAGTATATCCAAGACATAAATGTTGAAAGTGGTATTCAATTCGTTGCTATTGATACTGATAGTCAATCAGTTGAAACCGAGACGGAAAACAAGTAAAACTACTTGTTTCTCTAATGAATATATGATATAATATATTCATCAAAGAGATAAGTAAGTTGAACCGAGAAATCGGGCAGACGGAAATAAAAAATATCTCTTGAAAAAACTTAATTATTATGATATAATAATTATGTAAAAAGATGAGTAATCATAAGTCGCTTGAACCGAGTAGGGCGCAGACGGAAATCTTAAAAAAGTCTTGAATATCATAATTAAAAATGATATAATATAGACATAAGAAAGGTTGAGAGATAAACCACTTAGACAAGGAAATCTCGGCAGACGGAAACTGATAAAAACCTATTGATAACCAAATCAATATATGCTATAATATCTACATAAGATAGGAAAGGAAGAAAATACTATGGCTGAAAAAACTTGGACACCAAACGAAACACAAAAGGACTTTATGGAAACTCTTAAGAGATACCCAGACGGAGCAACTCTTAAAGATATCGAATTAGACACTGGTAAAGTCTTTAAGACAGGCGCAATTAATACCTTAGTCAGTAGGGGATTAGTGGTTGCCTCAGACGGAGAGTTCGCTGTTAGCAAAGTCTACCGTGATAGAGTTATCGGTTCTATCAAAATGTCTTGGAAAATCTACAAATTAGCCTAATTTGTAGGTTAGACAGATAGACGGAAGGGCGAATGCCCTTCCCCCATTAAAATGGGTCTAGACGGAATGCCCTTTACTTACCTTTCACCGCTAGACCTATCTTAATGGGGAAACGTGCCCCAGACGGGATTACTATTTAACCTCAATAAATAGCCTAGCAGACGGAAATGATGCTCGTTCTTGTTAGTTCTTCCAGAGTTAAGAGAATTAACTATTTGGGACAGTTGGAAAGAATTGACCTCCTCTAATATACAGGATATCGTATATTGTCTCTCTACTCCGAGACGGGCTGTGGGTAGGGTATAAGCATAACTGACCTAGGATAGCGTTATGCTCCACCAGACGGAAATTTGTTCTTGTCTATTACCACGCTCATGCGGTTTAAAAAGTCAAACCATGGTGATATGGAAATAATTATCTTTCGTAAGAATGGTAGGCAATAGACGGAAACAAAGCATTGGAGTTCGGTGGCACTCGTGGCTGTGAGAGATTGCTGAAACAGACGGAAGTCCACCACTTATTTAAGAGTTTCGTTTGCCACTACAACCAGATGAGAAACTGGCAGTTAAGCAAAATTGAAGGGATAGTTTATACAGTCTAGTCGAAATAATTCGCCTAAACAACGAGGCGGTAGACGGAATTCTTAAATAGGTATTGATTATCATTATTAAAAATGATATAATATATCTATAAAGATAAGAAAATTATCTCGTCGCTGTGGGCGAAAACACAGACAGAAGTCGACATTCTAGTGATAGGTTTGAGGTATAGGCACAATGAGAGAACCTCTTCCCTGATAGACGGAATTAAAAGTCTATCACTTATTTAAGAGTTTCGTATACCACGACTGAGACGGAATGTGTGGCGCCCTGCCGTTAAAGGTTATAGCCAAGTTTATGTTGACGGAGCACAAAGGTACTCAAGAGTAGACGGAATTGCAACAGCGAAGGAACGTAATTTCACCCTCACTGTGAGGTTGTTGAAGTCAGTACACGCGGTAGACGGAATTCTTAAATAGGTATTGAAATCAATATCTATTAGTGATATAATAATATCATAAAGAAAAGGAGAAACTTATGCTTGTAAAAGAACTTATTGAAAAATTAAACAAGTTTAATCCAGACGGAAATGCAAATGTGCTTTCACATTTTGATGACAATGACCCAGATTATTTAGATGAAATCTATAATCTTTCAATGGAAGAAGACATAGACGGAAAACTTGTTGTAGTCATTCACACTGGAGAAAGATAGACGGAAATAAGTAGAAACTACTTGTTTCTCTAATAGATATATGATATAATATATCTATCAAAGAGATAAGTAATCTCAACTGCCACGACGAGACGGAACTACCAGAGTTGGCTACTGACTGGCCTACCACGTATCGTTATATAAGTCTACTGCGGTAGACGGAATTGAATGCCAATCCGCGGCAGACGGAAATACTTATTTATCAGTTCCCGCTTGGACAACAATGTAGAGTATCGACTTGCTTAGCAGACGGAAAAATACGAATAAGACTTCAGACGGAAGTTGCAAAATCCCTTATCTATGTAGCCTAAGAACTAGTCAGGCAGACGGAAATGGTAGAGTAATGTGTGGGCAACGCGCGAACCCCGTGCCCAGACGGAAACTGATAAATAGGTATTTACAAAAAATTAAAATAATGATATAATAATATCATAAGAAAAAGGAAAGGAAAAGAAACCTAATATGAAACCAGACGGAAACATTGTAGTGTTTGATACTGAAACTATCTCACTTGAAAAATCATTTATTTACAACTTAGGTTATGTTATCATTAATCCAGACGGAAAGAGATTGGCTAGACGGAACTTCATTATTCGCCAAATCTATGATAATAAACCGCTATTTGCTACTGCTTATTACGCACATAAAAGACCTATCTATTTAAGTTATATGAAAGGTCGCACCGCTAAAAAAGTTAGTTGGGGAGAAGCCTGTAGGTTAATGGCAAAAGACATTAAAGAATATAATATCGCAGACGGATTTGCGTTCAATAGTCCATTTGATGTAAAAGCATTCTACTTTAATCACTTATTCTTTAGAAATAAGAGAAGACCGCTAGACGGAATTAAAGTCCACGACATTATGAACTACATAAAAGTCTTCACCGAGACGGAAGAATACAAAGAGTTTTGTAAGTCTAACGGATTTGTGTGTAAAAATGGTAGGGTAAAGCGCACTGCTGAAAGTTGCTATGCCTTCATCACCAATAATCCTGAATATAAGGAAGAACACACTGCGCTTGAAGACAGCGAAATCGAGACGGATATCCTACTCTACTCAATGAGTAGGATAAACGAAGCCGAAGAGGAGGAGACGGAAAATGTGGTATCTATGTAATGATGCAGGTGACGTATTAGGTATCTTTGAAGACGAAGATGACGCTGAACTCGCCTTAGTTAGCTCTCCTGATTGCGCTGCGTGTTATGTAATTAACGCCGACGAATATAACGGATGGTAAAAGAAGGTTAATCCTTCTTTTTTTATTCCGTCTGAATTCCGTCTGCAGACGGATCCGTCTACTCCGTAGGTTAAAAATTGTAGGTTAAGTAGTGTAAGCAGCAGCAAGCAGCAGCAAAAAAGTACTGATGTAATCAGTATTTTTTATTTATCCATCGAGTTTGTGTAGGTTAAAAATTTTAACTTACGTAGGTTATAAAAAATAAAATTTTTCTTGACAAAACGAATTGTAGGTTAAAAATGGATCCTTCGGACCGTAGGTTAAAACCATTCCTATTATCAAGCAGCAGCTGCGGGTTAACCTACATTTTTTGTGGGTTAAGTAGGTTAGAAAAAGTATAGATGTAATCTTACTTTTTTATAATTTGTTTTGATCGTGTAGGTTAAAGTTGATCCGTTGTAGGTTAAAATAATTTTTCCTTGACTTGATCGATTGTAGGATAAGAAAAATTTAGTACGAAAGTTCTTGAACTACCCGACCAAATATGATAGAATTATATATGTAAGGTGGTAAGAGAAAAATAATTAAAAAAGATTTAATTAAAAACTTCTTGACCTAACCCTTCCAAATATGATATAATATATATGTAAGGATAGGAAAAGAAAAAATTAATTAAAAAAACTTAATTAAAAAGTCCTTGACCTAATACCGAAAAGTATGATATAATATATATGTAAGGTAAGGAAAGGAAAAAATAATTAAGAAAACTTAATTAAAAAACTTCTTGAACTAACCTAAAAAATATGCTAAAATAATTATATAAGAATTAAGGAGGAAAAGTTATTTATGGCTAACAAAACTTGGGAAATGAACGACAAACAAAAGGCTTTCTTAGAAGCCCTTAAGGAAAACGGTGGAAAGGCTACTCTCTTTGAGTTAAACTACTTCAAAGGCTATGACTTCAAGTCTGGTTCTATCAATACCTTAATCAATAAAGGTATCGTGACCGCCGATGAGGAAGTGACCTTCGACTGCGATGTTATCTACAACGGCGTTAAAGTCGGTTCCGTTAAGAAAACTGCTAAGGTTTATGCCTTAGCAGCCTAATCTAGGGGCAACTAGATAGACAAAGTTAAAAGTCTTAAAAACTCTAGCTCAATTGCGGAGCCAACGGAACCCGACCGTCATACGGGGACACGCGAAAGCGACAACCTAAGCAAGTCTGTAAACTACTTCAAGAGGGCGATGCCCTCTTTTTATTTTGTTGTTTTTAACCTACATTTCGATCAATTCTGCTAGACGGAATTAACCTACATTTTTTGTAGGTTAACAAAATAGATCGGTCGTCAATCTATTCGATCCGTCTGTGGCCAAGTGGGACTTCTATGCACTTTATGCATAAAGCAGCAGCTAACCTACATTTTTTGTGGGTTAAGAAACTTAAGCAGCAGCAGTAAAAAGTTATTGATTTAGCCGGCGTTTCATGGTAATATATTTATATAAAGATAGAAAGGGGATAAAAGTATGGCTAACGAACATATTAAAATTAAAGTTGATGTGACTAAGTTGCGCAATGAAATGCACTTTGACGTTCAAAGACGTACACGTGCTAATGTGTTCCGCGACCGCACTAAATATACCCGCAAAAGAAAACATAAAGGAAAGGAAGATTAATTTATGACTAAAAATTTTGTTGAAGAAGAAAAATATATCTCTGTTAGAGGAATGGACAATGCAATGGAAGTTGCAAAAGTTCTTTTAAAGAACGACTATGAAGTTTTTATTGAACTTGATGATTGCGACATTTATTGTGTTCACTTTGCTTACGCAAAATATAGACACTTTGGTAATGCTGCCTTCTACCGCATCACTGAAGATGACGTTGAAACTCTCGAAGCTAAACACGCGGAGGTCGAATAATTATGACTCTTAAAGAACTTTTACTTAGAATTAAATATGGCACCAATGTATGTGTCTGCGATAATATGGGAGCATGGAATGATACTTGTCCAGTGGAAAATTTACCCGCAGTAAGTGTGATTAACGCTCTCGATCGTGAAGTCGAAGACATTTATGTTGACCCAAGTGATATGAGTATTACCATTGAACTTGTTAACGAGGACTAATTTATGTGTGAAGTTTACAATGCTTACGAAAGTAAATTAATCGGTGTCTTTGCCAGCAGAGCTAAAGCCGAACAATGGATCGGCAAGAGAGCCGCAGCTTGGAATTATGGATTATGTCGTCAATGGTCTCATGATGGATGGGATTACTTCGACGTAGGTCCAAGAGTTTTTAAGATTAAGACAAAAAACTAGTTGAATTAGCCGGCAATTCATGATAATATATATATGTAAGATGAAAAAAGGAAAAGATATTTATGTTATTATTTATTGCCGAGTGGTTCGACACTCATTATGAAAAAATTTGACTCTTTACAATGATTGTAGCGATCGTATTGTTTATACTTGCAGCAGTCACAAGAAGTGAACTTATCTATGGAGTTTCAGAGGATGTCACTGATTTCTACGATGAAATACTTAGCGAGTAATTCAAAAAACTTCTTGATAAAGTCTCCAAGTTATCTTATAATATATATATAAGAATTAAAGAGAAAAAAATAAAAAATTTGAGACATTTGCTATCGCTCTTTAATTCTCTATTACAGTGGAACAGCTCCCTCCTAGGCGTATACCCCACTATAAAATAACAAAGAAGATAGGCGTGCCGGGCCACGATAGTTGCCCACTTAATATGGCCGGCTCGGTTGGTAGTCCGTGGTTCAACTCCATGGCTGGTCCCAAAACACCCACGCAGCAGTAACCAGGGTGAATACTAAGACGTCAAAACGTGAAAGAGCCTGCTGCCCCTACTTTATCAAGGGTTATGGATAAAGCGTGTTGACTATTAGCGTAATCTAGTCGGGTGCCGTATTCACCATAAAAACTGCACCGCGGGACGCCAGCTCCAAGCTTTGAGATAACGCGGAATATAAGAAATTGAAGGACCTTGGACGCACTGTACAGGCGTTAGAAGAGTGCCGCTACCCCTGAACGTAACGGGGTGGGGAGTGATGACCCGGTATCAATCATCACCCAATGACAGCGACGGACTGCGGTCCCACCTGCAGAGAACAAATAAGGTTTGCCAGCGGCAACTTGGGTAGGCTTAAGAGACTAAACACCTGGACGATGAGCATAGCATCTAGCCAAAGCGACTCTTGGAGTTAGCAATTCTAACTGGGGTACCCAGACCATTCAGGGCGACGCGGGAGTCGTGCCCCGCCCCTTCGGCTTACAGGGCTGGAGGGTGGACAAGAAATTAACAGCAGGAAGTAACGCTCCTTTAAACAACTGTAAACAGCACCAAGTCGGGGATAAAATGGTTTTCCTTCAAACAAAAGAAACCATCGGAAGCACAGACGTGACGTGTGTATCTCGGCACTAGAGGACAACTAGTAATTGGATTCCGCATGACGGATGAGGCTGGGAAAGACACGGTGTATTAGAGACTGGAGCACAGTAGAGCAAAATGGAACTCCCTTAGGAAGTAGCGACACTAAGTATATTGTGGATTAACCTTACCACCTGTGCAGACTGCAACTAACGTTATCTTGAGGAGCCAATGGCGTGATAGTTAACTCCGACGGCGATTGATAGTGCCTCAAAACTATCCATGCGAGAATGACCTGTGACGACCGCAATCGTCTAGGGTCAACGATGTTTCGGCGACACCCACCTACCGGGCGCGTAGGTTGACCTTTGATAAAGTCATAAAACCAACCTTCGAAGGTGGCATTAAAACGGTAACCTTCATGGTCAGTGGGCTGTACCACATTAAATAAGACGGACGGGGAATTGGCCACCCTTGGTTCAGTGCGTGAGACCGGCACTCAGTTTAGGTAGCAACTGAATAAACCATGGCACCGGTGGCAAACGTTACAGCCTAGTCTTCTGTTGGACTATAGTTGAAACAGTACTTAAAGTATACAGTAAACTTTGAAGCCTTGATAATGTAAGGCCCCGAGTGATGTGTGTAAGCCATCCGTATGCCACATAAAGAGAGCTCCATAGGGGCAGTGGATAGAGCTGACGATTATTCAGCAACAAAAACTTTTCGAAAGCTATTTGGGGCGTCCGCACGCCTTTTTATTTTATATAAAATTAACCTACAAAGCTGTTCCGTCTGGGTTAACCTACAATTATGACGGTTTTGTCCCCAAAAGTATACATTTTTAGGGACATTTTATACCTTTTCGGGTATAATTTGTATTATTTTAGTAATTTTACACCCGAATGGGTATAATTTTTATATTTTCGGAAGGAAAATTTCCCGAAAATTCCTCCCCAAATACTGTTAACCCACAATTTTTGTAGGTTAACCAGCATTATTTCTATAGAATTAATGGTTTTTCTACAGAAATCCATAGAATTTTGCTCTTTTTAATCCAATATTTTTGTATTTTTGAGAGCAAATAATTTATTTTTACGCGCCTCGCGGGGCGCGGCATTTTGCTTAACTTAGGCTGCTGTGCGGCCGCAAGCAAGGGCACAACGTGCCCGCGCAGTTCCCTAAACCGCAGTACGCCTATAGAAATCCATATATAATCGAGACAAATGTGTTCGATCTGCGGTTAAATTACTAACCCACCTTTTTTGTAGGTTAACCGCAGTGTTGAGTGTTCCCTGGTTTTACCTCTTTCTAAATAATCTTTAGAATTCCCAATAATTTTATTGACCTTACCCAAGGAATTCCTTATACTTAAGTAGGTAAAAAATTAACCATGAAAATCAAAGATATTAAATGGCTTAAACGCTGAACATTATTCAAACGAAACGCTCAAATCAAAATCAATGGAAAGGATATGAACATCCAACTTCAACAAGACCAAGATGGCAATTGGATAATTAATTTCATTGAAGCACCAAAGGACTCGAAAGATTCAAAGGATTCCTAAGATTGATTTGAATTTTTTGTTGACATATCAAAAACTATTACATATAATTAAGTAGTTAAAAGGTAAATATCCTTACCTTTACATAAAAGCCTGAGCGTAGGCCCTTAGCCGGAGCGAAGGCGAACACATTATTATGAAAGGACATAACGAATTTATGGCAAAAGCAACAGAATTAAAGTACACTGAAAATGAATTAGCAGCTATCGAAGTCTTAAAGGCTAATAGAGGCACACCATTATCAGCAGCTGACCTCGGAATCAAACCAGCAGTTTTAACTTCTATCTCCCGTAAAGCAGTCTCCTTCCCAGGTGAAGGCGTAGTCATTAACAAACAAGATAGAACTGATATCTGCCCAACTTGCGGTTCCAAACACAGTTATAAAGTTTACTGGATTGATTAGTCATCGGACTGCGGCACAAATAGCGCTATAAGCGTTATGTGTGCCTATCTATAGAAATCCAATCACTACTAATATTTAGGACGTCCTAAACAGTAGTATCACAGAAAAAGACAAGCTCATCGGGATATAGGTGAGCTTTTTCATTGGAGTTAATTATAATCCTTGAAGCGTTACGAAACGTAGTTTCGCTAGTCAAGGAACACTTCAACCCCGACCCCTTCCAGGGGCTAGCCATCTAAAGATGGCTAACAACGATGCGGTTTTTCAAACTCATGGAGATAGACAATAAAAATAGATTAAACTAACTAAAAAGATTAACCTAATCCAAGGTTCACAATGTCCCTTTATATAATGATTAGTGTCTCAGTTTTTTTACAGTTGGCTTGACAAAAGCAGGTTAACTCCTTATACTATATACATATGATAACTTTTATTGGCATACCTATTTTATATAACGACTGACAGAATAGTGACATCTATCTCTTTTATGATGCGGTTAACTTATTCAATCCTGAAATAAATGTATTGACTGACCAAATAGAATATTACTGACCAATGGATTTAACTGAAGCTGCGGTTTTCGAAGCTCAAAGAGATGCTGGAATAACCAAGTATTTAGCTAAAAAAATAACCCGTTGCCGAGACTTATTTATAACCACCTATGAGGATTTTATTGTAACGTTGCCGTTTGAGATATGAGAAAAAGTTTTCGCGAAGTTAAACAAACTCACCATCGGCGAAAGAAAGTCGACATTCAGAGTGTGGTTGTACCTATATTACTGGGCGATGCGGTTTCAGGGCTCATACAGCAGACCAAGAAATTTGATGCTCGCGGAACTAAAAATTAACAATAACACATTAGCCCGCTCGATCGCATGGTTAGAACAAGAGATGTTAATTGTGCGCACACCATATTGTAAGATTGAAGGCCATGAATCTGCGCGTCGCTATTATATACCAGAAGAATTGTGAAACTATCAGTGCTTAAAAGAAGTACGCAATACGCAAAAACTTCTTGTCAAACATTAGATAACCTACTATAATTAAATATAAGAAATATAAAGGAGTAAATATATTTAATGGATTACAAACCACAATTTATTGACTTCTTAAAAAGCGTAGAACAAACTGAATTTGAGGTTAATACAACAGCAACAGGCGCATCAACTATTCAACAATCTCGTAGAAATAGTTTACGTAAAGAAGGTGTCGCCGCACTCAAAGCAGACTTAGAATGATTATATGGCAAGGATTTCGATATCGTCGAAACAAAAGATGGATTAGTTATCGTTGCCGAAAATGAACCAGGTGACTTCACATTTAGTTGGGAAATTAAATCAACTATTAAGTCCATTGATTACGACCCATTCTTAGAAGCGAGCGCTTACGAAGAAGAAGAAATGGCTAAGAGTGAGAAGAAAGCTCTTAAAGAAAGAGAAAAACAAATCAAACTTAAAGAACTTGAAGACAAAAGAAATAAGAAATTAGCCGAAATTGAAGCCAAAAAGAATTTAACAAAATAAAAAGGAATAAATATGAAAGTCAATAGCAACATCATTCCAAAACCACATAAGAATTGTCCATATTGTGATAAGGGAGAATACCCTTATACTACACCAGACGATAGATTAAAATGCTCACATAGCGGATGCATCTTTCTCTATCCATGTAGTTTATACAATAACAAACCACAAAGTAAACAAGTATCTTTGAAGAAATAAGAGGTTTATCCTCTTTTTTTCTTGAATAAGTCGCCGTTTCATGATAATATATTTATATAAAAGATAAAAGGAGAAGAATTATGGAACCAATTTCAACAAGAGAATGGAAATTCTTAAAGAAACACGATATAACTCCAACCGTTCTTCAATGCGATGAATGGACTAAAAGAACAGATTTCAAAGATTTCGCGGAGGCTTCACAGTATGCCGACGCACTTGGAATTGATTTAAATAACCTTTTAGAAAGAGCTTATGATCATAGAGATTTTATCTCTCTCGAATTTGAGGCGACCTATTTCTTCTATAATTGGTTTACCAAAGAGGAACTTGAGAACCTCACCGAAGAAGAAGCAATCAAGGCATTACAAGATTGGAAATACTTTGGAGGCTTTAGAAAATGGAGTCGCGGCTTGCAATATGTTCAAGAAGCACTTGAGGTTTACAATGGAACTCGTCACTTTTATATTTGTGAAGATGAAGGCGAAATTGATGTATGGAATTACAGCGATGATGAACCACATTATAATGAGGAAGGAGAGATTTACACACCATGGAGACAATCATAGCAGTAGCAATT
>Ga0256407_10004487_pt1 | contig 23253 bp, 26 predicted proteins | sample RumenRJG_04DNA_FD_193489 | JGI IMG/M metagenome (GOLD analysis project Ga0256407, IMG submission 193489) | Bovine rumen microbial communities from Lethbridge, Alberta, Canada - RJG_04 | ecosystem: Host-associated > Mammals > Digestive system > Stomach > Rumen | place: Canada: Alberta... | reverse complement strand
GCTTGTTCTTCAATACCAATTTCATCAGTAGGTTTTAAGAAGTGGCATCCGTAGTGAACTGCAACATTTAAGTCTAAAGGTTTTTCAATAAGAGATGAGATTTTTTCGAATCCAATATCGTCTCTTAAGATTTGTGCTAAATGTTTAACATTAGTAGTTCCTTTGAATTCTCTACCGATTTCAGATAAGTTTTCGTTAATTTTAGCTCTTTTATCTTCATCTTCTTTTAACATGTGGTTAGCTTCAAATAATGAACCGAAACAACCGTTACATTCAGTCATGATGTCAGCGCCCATATCTTCTGCAAGAGTTAAGTTACGTGCAGCAATGGTAGCCCAGGTTTCTTCGTCAAAAGAACCGAATACACCAGGAGCAGGACAACATGATGCTCCGTTCATATCTTTTAATTCAATGTCTAATGCTTCAAATAATATACGGGTTGCTTTTTCAATACCAGGATAACGGTTAGGCATGATACAACCTAAGAAATATGCGATTTCCATACTAAAACTCTCCTAAACTAAATTATTCTTTTAATCCGCCGGTTGCTTCATCGTAACCGATTAATTCATCAAATGCGGTAAGTTTACATAATTTTTGTACTTCTTCTAATGCTCCAGCATCTGCGTGAGTAGTTGCAGGTACTTCGGAAAGACCAATTTTGGTTCTTAATGCTTTAGCTGCATCATTGATTGGTACACCATGACCTGTGTTAATTACAAATACACCAGTCATTTTGTGTGGTTTTGCCATGTATCCAGCGTGAGCAGCAACATTACGTGCTTTTTTAATAATTTCCACAATTTTTACGCTTCTAGGACATCTTTCTTGGCAAGTGTAACAGGTAGTACACATCCATAATGCGTCGTCAGTGATTACTTCTTCTTTTAATCCGAGTAAACATTTTCTGACAATTTGTCTTACTTTATAAGGAGTTCTTCTTCCTGAAGGACATCCTCCACCACAGGTACCACATTGGAAACAATGTTTAACAGTTTCAATTCCAGCATCAATGAACTCAGCAGTAAATTCTGGGTCACGATTTGCGTCTGTTAATAATTCTTTATCAGTCAATAAAGTCATATTATCTCTCTCTTTATTTTCTTTTTCTTTTTTATCTTCATCAACTTTCTCAGTTGATTCGACTTCATCATCAGTGTTAACATCTTCCTCATCTGAAGAAGTATTTTCTTCAACATCTAAAGATTCTTCCGCAAGATCCTCTTCTGCTTCTTTAGGAATTTCTTCATTATTGGAAGGTTCATCTTCTTCTATTATAGGAAGAGTTTCTTCAACACTTTCTTCCTCAATTGAGCGTACTTCTTTTTTGAACTTTAATTCTATAGTAGCTGTGCTACTTTTTTCTTTTTTAAGAACATCAGAAATTGGTACTGATGTTTTTGTGCCAGAAACTACAGTATCATCAAAATCAGAAGATTCGCTGTTGACATCTTTAGAAATTTCTTCTTGGACATCTTTTTCTTCAAAATCCTTTTCTTCTTTGAATAAGGATTTAAGACGATTTATAATAGACATTGAAAACACACCTCGGATTTTCATAGGAATATTTCCTCTAATCCTTAATTATAATTTATCTGAAAATCATATATAAAGCTTACTAAATTTTTTAAAAGTGTAATCAAAAAGATTACACCAAATCACTTTTTTAGGAAAACCTAAAATTTTAAAAATTAATAAATAATAATATACAAAAAAGATAATCAAATAAAAAAGGAAGAATTAAATGATAAATAAATTCGAAATTAAATCCCATGACGGACCTGGAAGAATAGGAAAATTAAATGGTGAAAAAACCCCAAAATTATTTTATAAAACAGATTTGAAAATAGCACCATCCGAAGGTTCCGCATACAACATTGAAAAAGAAATTGCAAGATTTAACATAGAAGAAACATTAAAACTCGCCGAAGAAAATGTGGAAAAATGTGATGCTGCAGTAATACAGGGATCAAAATACATTGATTTAAGAATCAAATGCCTAAAACAACTTGAAGAAGTAGGATACAATATATTTATTATTGCAAATGGAGATGAACTACTAACAAATCCAAGAGAATTAGTAGACATTACTGTTAATTTAAGGATGAATGCACATCCCTCAAGTATGTTAATATTTACATTTGCAGAAAGTTCATTCATGCCAATACTAACCTATATGGGAATTGATGGATTTTTAACAGATGCAAGTAACTATTATAGCTATTTAAATGTATTACAAACACCAACAAAAGCATATGATTTAAACATATATAAAATCTATGATGAAATAACACAAAAAGAATTGGAAGAAAAAAACATTGAATGTCTAGATTTTGTTATACGCGAAATCCAAACACATATGGAAAATCATTCCCTAAGAAATCTTATAGAAGAGCGTTCAACCACATCTCCCCAAAATATAGCTACATTAAAATTATTAGATAAAAAATATATGGATTTTATTTTAGAACATAACCAGTTATTCTAATTTGAATGATGAAATTAAATCATCATATTCTTTTATTACACCAGATGAATAATCAACGGTTCTTAACTCAAAAATATAGATATTTCCATTTTCAATGAATACATAAGTATGAATATCAAATGTAATTTCAGGAGTTTTAATATTTCCATGAAGTTTAATAGCATCCATTGATGCAATACTGGTAAAATCAGAATTTAAAATTATTCCACCATCATCAACTATGCATTTTTCCATAAATTCCTTATACTCCTCCAAATTGGTATGTGTTGGAAAAGTTACTAAATTTAAAAGATTATTTTCACCTTTGGATAATGTTGCAATACAATCTGGATTATTGCTTGTATTTGCCTTTTCAACTTCCCATGAATCCAAATATTCGAAACTTAAATTGCCTGATTGAAATAATCTAGTTTCCATTTATTCCTCTCCACCATCATTTTCTTTAGAAGAATCAATATCAATAGTTTCCTGAGATTCATCATTATCTTTAGAAGAATCAATATCAATAGTTTCCTGAGATTCATCATTATCTTTAGAAGAATCAATATCAATAGTTTCCGGAGCTTCTTCTAAGGTATCAATATATTTGGAAAATGGTTCTGGAAGTTTAGGCATTACTTCTTTTAATATTTCACCAGCATCCAATTCTAATGCCTGACCTGAAAATAACTGTTCAACATCAAAATCAAATTCGAATGGTTTGAGTAAATCATCAGTAGGTACTCTTAGATTGATCTTATGTTTGTTAAATATCATTTTAATAGTACTTGTGTTTTTAATTTGCTCATTCATATCATCGATAGTACTATTTATATCATATGCTATAGCTTTATTCTTTTCATTTACATCATGTTTAGCCTTAGAAATAGATTTTTCTAAACTTTTAACTAATTGGGCATTTCTTCTATTAATATTATCCCTAGCCTCATCTATCACTACATTAATAGCATTTAAAATTGATTTATTTAACTCAACATTATAAGCAAGAATCATCTTATTTTTATAATCCAATTCTTTAAAAATAGCAACCCTCTCTTCATCAACGCTGACAAGTTTTTTATTTAATTCATAAATTTCATCTTTAGCTTTGATTAATTCTTCTTTATCAGAGAACTGATCTTTTAAAGAACCAACATCATCAAAAAATGAACCTTTAAGTGCATCCAATTGTTGTTGTAATTCAGCAATCTCAGCATCTTTTTGCGCTAAAATCTCTTCATCCACACTAGATGCATTTGCCATTAATTTTTCATATTCGTCTTTAGGAATAACTTTAACTAAATCATTATCTTCAAAAGGGTCTTCCTTTTTAAGACTAACTTGTTTTTGTTTAGATTCTTTTTCAATGGAGTTACCATCTTTATCCTTACTGGTGTATTTTTTGGTATACACACGAACAGTTCTGAATTCCTCATCATCCATTTCCAAACACCTACTTAATTATAACTAGATTCTTTATAATTTAAATAGTTTATCTAAAAATGATTTAAAAAAAATAAGAATTGGAGAGGTAACCTAATTAAAATTACTTCTCCTCATTTTCAATCCACAACATCATAGCTTCTTCAATAGCCCTTGAATACCAACCCTTGGTGAACAATAACTTAGAAGAGGCTAATTTACGAAAATACATGTCTAGGTCATTATTGACCATAATAGTAACTCTTCTACTTTTAGTCATAAATAATTATTAGTATACTTCTAGTAAATAAATTAAACAGTATTTTTTGAGCTTTAATTCTTGCTTTGAATATAATAATGATTTCAAAAAGTAAAATCAAGCGGATTTAGAAACCTTTAAATTAGAATTTTAAGATATAATAATTAAGAATTTATGAAAAGGTTTATATATTATAAAAACATAATAATATACGATGTGAATATAAATTCACCTCAACAATGAACATCAGTCAACGATTTTATAATCTCCAAAATTAGTTCATTGTAAAATTATGCAAAAGAAGTAGATGAAAAACTCTACTTCCCTCCCATCCCTATTTTTTTAACTGCATAAATCTAATCCACACAACATAAAACCTAATTAATGATAATTAAGAACATTTTTCTTAATTAGCATAGTTTAAAAATTACTTCTATTTAAAAATAGTAAAAAACAGCATCAAACAATTAAACGATATAATGTATGATTCATGTCTAAAAAATATACAATATTTGAAGCAGAAAAAAATGTTTTTAGTCTATTTTTTAATCAAACATTGCCCAAAATGCTTGAATCTGCTCCAGCAATTTCTACAAGATACTCTGCTTCAACAATATGTAAATCTGCAGGAATAACAATACAATGAAGAGGACCGCCAAAATCAAAATCCATCAAATCTGAAATTTTACCTGCTTTTACAACCACATCCTTTGAACCTACACGTGCAATACCAACAGCCAACGTATCTTCAGTTATTAAGCCCTCGTAATCAAGTGACTCTTTAATATTCATTAAATAATCCAAACCTTGATTTACAGTCATATAACGATTATTATGGGCTTGAATGTCTAGCAAAACCAAAGTATGCAAGTTTGATTTTAAATTTTCTTCAATTGCAACATATGGAGATTTAGGATAGAAATTATAATCAGGAAATGGAATTGTAGTTACTTTACCAAATTTATAACCCTGAAGGCCAGAAATAGCTGGTGCTGAAGATAAGATTGAAGATCCATGAATAACTTCATATTCAATACCTTTTTTAGCACATTGAACTAAAAAATCACTATGAGTTGTCGCAATTAACGGATCACCACCCGTAATTAATGCAACATCCAAATCTCCAGCCTCTTCAATAAATTTATGTTCTTCTTCAACCTCATTTCTAACTAAAATTTCGATTTCTTTACCAATTAACTCCTCAATTTTATCAAAACTAGATCCAAATAAACGTGAAGTAAAAAATTCCGCATAAATTTTATCTACATTTTTTAAACAATCCAAACCTTTTAAAGAAATATCTTTTTCGTCAAATAAACCTAAACCTACTAAATAAAACATGATATAATATATATGAAATAAAACATAAAAAAGTTATTATGAAATCAGTGAAGGTTCCATTAAAAAAGCTTAATGATGTTAGAAAAGAATTAATGGAAAAAGAATTAATGAGAATGGATTATCGTATTAAAGCTGAAGCTGATTATGGTTATATCCCTATAAAAGAAGATATTGAAGGATATGAGATAGTTGATATTGAATTAAAAGAATTAAATACCCATCCACATAACTTCTCAGAACTACTTGAAGACGAATTGACTGATGAAGAAATTAATGCATTGAAAACTTCTTTTGACACAATTGGAGATATTGTAATTTTAGAAATTCCCGATAATTTAATTTCCAAAAAGAATATTATTGGAAAAGCTACGCTTGACTTTACAAAAAGAAAATCCATTTATATGAAAAAAAGTGCTGTACATGGAACAATTAGAATAAGAGATTTGGAATTAATTGCCGGTGAAGACAATCCCGTAACGATTCATAAAGAACATGGCGCAAGATTAAAGCTAAATGTGGAGGAAGTTTACTTTTCGCCAAGACTTGCAACTGAACGAAAACGTGTGAGTGATAGTGTCTGTGATGGCGAAAACATTTTAGATATGTTTTGTGGAATAGGACCATTTCCAATTGTAATAGCTAGAAATAATGACGTAAATATTACAGGTGTTGATATTAACGAAAATGCAATAAAATATTTTAAAGAAAACATTAAAATTAACAAAGTTAAAAATATTGATGCAATATGTGGAGATGCTAGGGCAATATCAACATCATTTAAAACGAAATTTAATAGAATAATTATGAACCTTCCAGGCCTGGCCTATGATTTTCTTGATGTTGCAATGAATTTAATTGAAGATGATGGAATAATTAATTATTATGAATTTTCTGATGGATATGAACAAGGCACAAAAAGATTAATTGAAGCTGCTTTAAAAGAAAATAAAAATGTGGAAATAATTAACACAAGAAAAGTTAAATCCACATCACCAGGAGAATGGCATATAGCCATAGATGCAAAAATAACATCTAAATAGGATCGATTATACCATTTTCAGTGATAATTCCCGTAATAAATTCTTTAGGAGTGATATCAAAACCAGGATTAATTACTTCAGTGCCTTTAGGACAAATTCTAGCACCACCATAATACCTTACTTCATCACCATCCCGCTCTTCAATGATAGTGTCAAAAATTGAAGCCTCCATGTCAAAAGTAGATAAAGGAGCAGCCACATAAAATGGAACATCATGTTGTTTAGCTGCCATTGCAACCATAAATGAACCAATTTTATTAACGACACCTCCTTTAGCTATCCTATCAGCACCTATAACAACTTTATCAATTTTACCTTGAGACATTAAAAATCCGGAAGCTACATCAGGGATTAATTTCACTGGAATATTTTCCTGCTGCATTTCCCAAACACTTAAACTAGCCCCCTGACCACGAGGCCTTGTTTCATCACAAATGACATCAATATTTTTTCCTGCATCACGAGCCGCACGAACAACACCCAAAGCAGTCCCATAATCAACACAAGCTAGTGCACCCGCATTACAATGAGTTAAAATAGTATCCCCATCATCAATGATTTGGGAACCATATTTTCCAATTGCCATATTATTATCAATGGCTTCCCGATACATTTTTAAAGCCTCATCCAAAGGGTTTTTACTGTTTAATGCCCTATCAACCGCCCAAAATAGATTAATTGCAGTTGGTCTTGCGGTTTTAATTTCATCTGCAGCTTTATCCAAATCATCATCATTCAAATAAGCTAGAGCCATTCCAAATCCTGCAGCAACACCAATAGAAGGTGCGCCACGAACAATCATATCTTTAATGGCAACTATCACTTCCCGATAGTTTTCACAATAAACATAAGTTAATTCGTCCGGAAGTTTAGTTTGATCAATTAATTTTAATTTATTATTTTCCCATTCAATAGCTTTCATAGATAATAATTAATTTAAAAGAATATAAAAATTTAATCATTATTTTGATTATCCATCATCTTTTCCAATTTTATCTACTGTTAAAGTAGAGCACTTATACCGATTAGATGTAACTACCCCATACCAAAGCAATCAAATCAAGTTTACCTAAAATAATATCCACAAAGTATATTTTTTAATTAAATATATAATAATTAATTATATGAAATTATCAAAATCAAAAATCAATACTTATCTTAAATGTCCTCGTGAGTTCAAATACCGATATGTTGATGAAATAGAAGTTGAACCAAATGAATATATGGAACTTGGAACCAATGTTCATTTAATTGCAGAAAAGTATGCTAAAATTTATGGAGATAATCCTCAGGAAAATCCCAGATATTATCTTGATTTGATAGCCAGACAAGAAAAAATCAATGTTGATGAAATAGACACTCATTTAGATAGTTTAGCTTCTTTTTTTAATACGGCATTTATAGAAAAGGATTATAAACTTTTCAGTCAAGAAGAGTATTTAATCGACGAAAAACACAATTTTAGTGGGATTACAGACATTATCCTAGAAACATCAGATAAAAATTTGATAGTTATTGATTATAAGACGGGTTCATCATCTTCCTTTAACAAATGCCGTTTGGAGCTCGGATATTACAAAATGCTTGTGGAAAGCAATTATGACAGAAATGTTATTAGTGCAGGAATATTTTTCACAAAAGACAATAAATTAAGACTCCTGCATTTCAAAGATAATGATAATAAAAGAATATACATGTGTAATCAAGAACTAAAGGAAGGTCTTGATACATTATATGAAGTTAGAAAAAATGTAAATGAAGCCAAATTTCCAAAAGAAGAACAATTCTTATGCAGATATTGTACTTACTCAAGCATATGCTATAAAGACAAAGACTAAAAAAAGAAATTAAAAAGTGATTATTTTTCAATTACATAACCACTATTTTGACCCTTAGTAATAAAAATAGGTGCATTTTCACCTAAAAATTCACGAGTTGCTTTTAATACAGATTCCTTGTTTCTTTCATCAACAACAGAATAAATAGTTGGTCCAAAAGAACTCATTCCAACACCATATGCACCATTATCACGCAAATGCTGCATTAAATTATGCATTCTTTCATCATATAATGTTAATTCTGCTTTTTGAAATCCTCTTTTATGAATTTCATCAATACATACTCCAAACTCTTCAATATCTTTTTCAAGCATGGCAGGAATCAAATTCATAAATACAATGTGAGACAATTCTTCAACTTCTCTTTGAGGCAGTGGACAGAACCTTTGGAATAAATTGACCTCTTCACCATCATGAATAGACAAACCATAAGGAGGTATTGCTACCAAGACATCCCATTCCTGAGGAAAATCATATCTTCCAATGAGGGGTGGCGGACAAGCATTTGATGCAGAAGAAGGTAAAAAAGTTGATTTTTCTTTTAAACTGTGTCCTCCATCAGCAATAAATCCTCCATCTTCAAAGCCATAAGTTCCAATACCGGAAGTTCCTCCCCTTCCAACAATAGTAGATAATTCTACAGATGATTTTTCAATTCCAACTGTTTCACAAATTAGTTTAGAAGCAGCAAGAGCAATTTGAGTTCCGGATCCAAACCCGGAATGTGGAGCAAATGCATTGTGAACTTTAAAATTAAAACCAACATCCAAATCAAAATGATTGCAAATATCATTATAAGCCTGTCTTATTTTTAAATTACATTCTTCGATAGCTTCTTCATCAGTGATACTCTCATCAAATTCTACAGTAACTCCGCTTTCTGTTTGAGTACTTTCTAAAATAAATTGTGGATTTTGTAGAGAAAAACCAATTCCTCCATCAATTCTTCCATAAGAACCGTTTAAATCCAACAAAGTTATATGAATTCTAGCAGGTGTTCTTATTATCATTTTCATCGCCATATATTAATTAATACAATTATATTTTTATAAACTTATCATATATACAGTTTATTCCACATTAAAGTCGACAACTTCACCATTTTCATTAACTATTTTAGCAATTGTATCCTGAGCATCTTTAAGCCTATTGTCACAAGCTTTAACTAAATCCATAGCTTTTTTAAATTCTTCAATTGCATTATCTAAAGGAACATCACCTTTTTCTAACTTTTCAACAATTTCTTCTAATTCTTTTAAATTATCTTCAAAACTCGCATTTTCATCTACCATATTAAATCACCTTTGTATTAACATTACCATCTTCAAATTCAACTTCAAGATTATCTCCAGATTTCAATTGTTTAGCACTAGAAATAAGTTTTCCATCACTTTTAGCCAAAGTATAACCTCTTTTTAATGTGTTTAATGGATTTAAAATCTCCAATTTTGATAATTGTAATAAATAATTTTCTTTTTGATTTTTAATAATTTCTTGTGGATTTTTAAAAACATTTGAATTTTTAACTAAATCCAGCCTATTCTGATTTTTCATTATTAATGACTCAGAAGAGTGTTGTAAACGATTAATAATACCATCCAACATCATTTCCTTAGGTGCATAAATCTCACCCGGAGACGTAAATAGTCTTTTAGAAATAATATTATCTAACTTATTTTTATTTTCATCCAAAATTTTATTAATAGCCAAATTTGCTCTTGAATCAAGTTGATTTACACCATTTTTAATTTCAACATATGGTGGGGCTGCAATTTCAGCTGCTGCAGTTGGAGTTGCTGCCCTTAAGTCCGCTACAAAATCAGATATGGTAAAATCTATTTCATGACCTACTGCACTGATAACTGGAGTTTCACATTCATAAATGGCCCTTGCAACAATCTCTTCATTAAAAGACCATAAATCTTCAATACTTCCCCCACCTCTTCCAACAATTAAAGTATCCAAATCAAATTTATCAGCATTTTTGATTTGATAAACAATATTTTGGGAAGCTTTTTCACCCTGAACTAATGAAGGAAACAATATTACTTCACATAATGGCCAACGCCTTTTAATAGTTATTATAATATCACGAATAGCTGCACCGTTAGCTGCCGTTATAACTCCAATTCTTTTTGGAAAATTAGGGATTTTCTTTTTATGAGATTGGTCAAATAACCCTTCTTTATTCAGTTTTTCTTTTAATTCTTCAAAACGCCTATGCAAATCACCAATACCGTCTTTAGAAATCTCACTCACATATAACTGATAAACTCCATTAATTTTATAAACATCAATTTTACCCTCAATAAGTACTTTCATGCCATCTTCAGGTTTAAATTTAAGTCTACGACGAGCGTTAAACATCACACCCTTAATCTGACTATTTTCATCTTTTAAAGTAAAATATAAATGTCCGCTTCGATATAAATTAACGTTTGATAGTTCTCCTTTAATAAAAACATGTTTTAAATTTGAATCACTACCAATAAGTCTAGCAATATAATCCGTGATTTTAGATACAGTGATATACTCCTTATCCATCAAAATCACCTTTGTTATTATTTTAATAATAATTAGTACAATAATCTTTTGATTTTATATATTAAAATTAATAACATATTAATTAGGAAATGATATTATGGCAGATAAGGACTTAAAATTAGAAACCAAATGCTATGATGCTAATGAATATGGATATTTATATGGGTTGAACAAAAGAATTCCGGATGAAGATTTTGAAAAAATAAAACCTTATATGAAAAATTTTAGAAGAAAAGACTTTGTGGATGGGATAATCAAAGTTACCGGAAGACCTGAAGGTTATCGTTGCCTAGAAAAAGATGTTGCGAAGGTTGAAGAAATTTTAGGAATTGAAAACACATTAGAAAAAAGACAAAATAACATTAAAAAAGCATTCCAAGACCCCGTTAAAAAAGCAAATCTTAAAAACAAAACTTATGAGTGGCTCAATACTCTCTTTAGAAATGGAGGTACAAGACCAAAACAGGATTTAAGCCGTCTAGCAATCCATTCAACCAAAATTTATGATCCGGAAGACAGTTTTAAAACAGGAAATGAACATGGCGAAGGAACATTATTCATCTATACTCCCCATGGGATGTGGTATATTATTAACAATTGTGGAGAATTCAGCGATTTAAGTTTGAATAATGTAAAAACTCCCAATGGAGGAGCTATTGGCTATAGACTAATGTATGATGATACACTTGATACATTAATTAGAATATACACTGAAGAGAATGAATATAGTGGTAAAATGTTATTTTAATTGATTCAACAGTTTTTAAAAATCCTGCTGTATGAATTATTGAAAACAATTTTAAAAAATCAGCAAAAAATAGACAAATTTAAATTATAAATAAAATATATATTAAATAATATGGTAGCGAAACTTGATGACACTGAAAAAAAAATTGTAGAAGCAACATTTAAAATTCTTCAAAACGAGAGTGTTGAAAAAACTACAACAAAAAAAATTGCTAGTGAAGCAGGCGTTAACGAAGTAACAATCTTTAGAAAATTTAAACATAAAGACAGCCTTATAGAAATTACAAAAGAGTACTATATGGACATTCTCATTTATAAATTAGAAGAAATTTTTTCTTTTGAAGGTGATGAGGAAATTGGCGAATATTTAAACAAAAACTTTATGGGTTTTTTAAATCTTCCTGAAGAGAATTTGAGTATCATTAAGATAGCTATGGAAGAAGTTAAAGATATCCCAGAAAAGAAACATATTCTTTCGTCCATTACTGATACCATCATTGACAAACTTGATGAATATTTTAAATTGCAAAAAGAAAAGGGCAATATTAGAAACGTGGATACTAGGGTTTTAGGTGTAATGTGTTATAGTATGACATTCCAGTCAATTGTTTTATGGAAAATATATGATGACATTACAGAAGAAGAAGCAATTGGATTTGGTAAAAGTTATTTAGATATGCTTTTAAACGGAATAAAACCTCAATAAGCATTATTTTTTAAATAATGTACTTATTCACTTAAAAAATTAAAAAAAGTAGATTTAGTAATGACTTTGTGGAGTCATTCCTAAATGATGATCTTCGCTTTTCTTACCAGGTATTCCATAAGCATCTGCTCTACATTGAGTACATGCTCTAAATACTGGTATTATTTCTTCTACTTGCTCACGAACACTTTCCATCATTGAACAATCCGGACGTGAATAATGTTTCATCTTAGCCAAAGGTATTAACGGCAAGATGTTCATTAAAGAAGCACCTCTTTTTTTAACTTCTTTTGCAATTTCGATTATGTGTTCGTCATTTAATCCAGGTATTAATACTGAATTTACTTTAACAACCATGCCATTGGCTGCAGCTTTTTCAACACCATCCAATTGATTTTTGATTAAGATTTCCACAGCCTCATAATCCTTATATACTTTGCCTTCATATTTAATGAATGAATAGATATCTACTGCAATATCTGGGTCAATTGCATTGATTGTTACTGTGACTGAATTAACACCAAGTTCTGCAAGTCTATCTGCATATTTCGGAAGTAAAAGTCCATTAGTACTCATACATTTGATTAAATCAGGATGTTTATCTGCCATTTTTTCAAAGAATTCAAACGTTTCTTCATTAGCTAGTGAATCTCCCGGACCCGCTACACCGACAACTGAAATTGGACCGTCTGCAGTTACTTCATCAATGTGAGTAATTGCATCTTCTGGTTTCATTATACAACTTGTTACTCCAGGTCTGTCTTCTTCATTATTAATATCTCTTGTACAGAAGTTACAGAAAATATTACATTTTGGTGCAACTGGTACATGAGCCCTTCCAACTTTATCATGCATTTTTTCATTAAAGCAAGGGTGTGCTTTAGTTATATGTGCAAATCTTGAACCTTTATGTTCATTCATAATAACCCCTCTCTCCTATTGATTATAGTTATTTTATAACATATGTTATATAAACTTTTCTACATTCCACTTTCTAATTCAGCAATATATTCATTAGCTTTTTCAATCCATGCATCCATAATTAGCTCATCAGTAGCTACAACAGCTACAATATCATTATTAGACATATCCTTAATAATTTTAAATCCTTCAGGCAAAATTCTAAAAATTGCATCATAAATTCTTCTTTGAAGATTAGAATGCGGGTCATCTATGATTAAAGTTTCTAAGGTTAATTGATTGCCTGAAATTTCAAGCACGTATCGGTTAGGTTGATAAATTTCATCCCTAGAAAACATTCTCCATAATTTATTTAAAATATTCGGAAGGTAATTTTCATCTTCAATAAGGATTGTAGTTACATCTTTTTCTTTATTATAAGTAAATGAAGCAACATCATTAAATTCAACAACATTAGAAGTTTTTTTCATTTTAATAGCTAATATAAATACAGGATCATCAGGATTAACAAAAGCTTTTAAATCATCAACAGAAGGACCTAAAACTAAATCTTGAAAGATTTGCTTTATGATGATTTCATAAACCTCTGCGCCCTTCTTATCATAGCATTCAACTAACATCAAACCCCTCTTTTTATTTGTTATCTTGTCTATGTCCCATTCCAGATACAAGAAGAGCTGATCCCACAGCACCAATATGCTGGGAATATTCAGGAACAATAACTTCAATTCCGCCTAAAGTTTCACTTACAGCTTCAACAAGACCTGAAATTAAACTTGTTCCTCCCACTTGTATTAATGGTTCACGAATATCAATTTCCTGAAGCTGTTGTTCATAAACTTGTTCTGATACAGAGTGACATGCAGCAGCTGCAACATCTGCTTTAGAACCACCTGCCGCAAGAGTAGTAACAAGGTCTTGAATACCGAATACAATACAATAAGAGTTTAACATCGCTTTTCTCCAATCCCCTTGAACAGCTAAAGGACCAAGTTCAGTAATGTCAACATCCAATCTACGTGAAGTCATATCTAAAAATCTTCCAGATGCACCAGCACAAATACCACCCATGGTAAAGTTATCAGGAATACCATTATTAACAGTAATTACTTTATTATCCATACCACCAATATCCAATACAGTAGCTTCACCTTTTTGACAATCAGCCAAGTATACTGCACCTTTTGCATTAACAGATAATTCTTCCTGAATAAGTTCGGCACCAAATTCCTGACCCATAGTGAATCTACCATAACCAGTAGTTCCAATACCGTCAACATCATCCCAACCATAATCAGTTTGAGAAAACGCTTCACTCGCCGCTGTTTTTGCAGATTCAATAATATCTTTAGTTGATGTCCAACCGGTTCCAATAACCTTATTGTTTTCCATCAGAACCGCTTTGGTAGTAGTTGAACCAGAGTCTAAACCAAGAGTAAGACCTTCTTGTTTTTCACGAGCAAGGATACTTCTACGAGTTACAGTAGTAGCCAATGCTTCCATACGAATAAATAATTCATCAGCCTTTGTTCTTTCAGTAAATGAATAAGTAACCACTGGAATACGAGTATTATTCTGGATAAAACGTCTTACCTCATTTCTTACAAGTGCTGCCTCAGCACATCTAAAACAAGTAGCAATAAATACTGCATCAGGTTTTGATTTACCTTCAACAATAGCCATAGCCCTTGCAATCATTAATTTTAAACTTGAACTTTGAGCAGAAAAACCAAATTTTACATAAGCTTCATCAATATAATCCAAATCAATTTCTGGAAGAATAATTTCTGCACCAAATTTATTAGCTGCTTTTTCAATTTCCTTTTGAATTCCACTATATTCAGTTCCACATGAAACTAAAGCAATTTTTACCATATTTTATTCCCCCTCTGTTTCTTCGAGTGAATCTATGAACTCATTAATTTCATTAACCATCACATATGTTTCATCCTGATTTGTCGGATATTTGAGTTCTAAAACAGGAATATCACGATTTCTAAGTAAGAATATTGATAATTCATTAGTTCTTGCACATCCAATACAACCAAAACCAAATGGTGCGCCGTCAACAATAATAGCTGCTTCAGCATCATCAATTAATGGGCCAATGATAGACATTCTACCACGAACACCGGATGGAACTTCAATTGCTGCATATTTAAGACCTTTAATTGGGTCTTCTTCTGTTATATTCATTGGAGGAGAATCAATCTCAGGATCTTTAATTTTTTGTCTAATTTGTTTTTGAAGAACTAAAGGAGTATGACCTTTCCTTTCAATTAAATCTGCCAAGATTAATGAATTTGGAGGATAAATAGCTACTTTCACCATATTTTCACCTATAATTTATTTTTTTCTAAACATTCATTCATAATTTCTTTAAAATCATCAACTTTAACCGGTTTTTTCTCTTCTACTGTCACTTCCTTAGGATTTTCTAAAGCTTCAGCAACATAACCAAGTATTGTATATTCTTTTTCCATTTGATGGAATCCTTCCCTAGGTCCAAATCTATGGCCCCTACACCTTCTAGGATCGCCCGGAGCAAAACCCCTTTCTTTTGTGAATATATGTGGAGGGTCAAGTTTTCTAATTTCTTCAATTGCTTTTAAAACATCATCCTTTTTTCCACTGATCATGGATCCATAACAAGTATTTTTAATTGTTAAAGGAAGACCAAGCATGTGGAATTCACCTACAATTTCACTTTCACTTACACGAGCTCCAGGTCCAAGAATAATCATACGAGTAATCACTTCCGGATCCCAGTCTTCATTACCCATGTTAACTTTAGGACATAGATTCTCTGACATAAACTACAACTCCTTCTTTTAACTCTTCTAAACCTTCAGTATTAGAAACCATTTTTCCAACAATATTTGTTGCATTAAACGATTCTGCAGTAGGTCCAAACTCATGATTAGGTTCAAATCTAATACCTATTAAGCCTGCAGCCTTTGCAGACATATTAGTAATACCAATTTCACATTCATTTACTACATCAACAGGATTATTTTCCGGAACAAGACCTTTAGCTAATTTCTTATCCCCTTCAAAAATAGTAATATGCATCCCAGGAACAGCAAAATGAACTTTAATTTTACCAACAGGATTTTCTAAAAGACCAGAAATAAGTTTAAAGTATTTAACTGACCTTGGTGCATTATCAACAAACTCAATATCGCGTAACTCATTAGGATTAATGGCTTTCGTTACAACTTTTCCCTCTTTTAAAATATCAATTGTATACCTAGGAGATTGCTCAACAATTAATCCATCATCATCACTTACTCCTTCACGAATATGCTCCACCCCAGCTTCAGCTAAGATTTTACTAGCTTCACTTTGAGATTTAGAAAGTAATAATAACCTTTGTTGTTGTGATTTAACAGTTATAAAATCATCTTTTTTCGCAATATCAATAATTTCCATTCCTGCAGTAATTCTACCCACAGTGGTATGATTTGGCGTTAAAACCCTGTTTTCACGATAAACATACATCCTACCTACACCATTACCCGTATTTCGAATCGTAATGGTTCCTCTAACTCTTTGAGTAGTATTTTCTTTAGGTTTGTCTATACCTTCAAACTCATAAAATCCTACAAAAGAATTTGAATCAAAATTAACTTTAATCCTATTATCTTTAATTATTGAAAACAAATGTTCAACACAAACTGGTGATTCCTCATCAATTTCAAAAGAAATGTATGTGTATAATTCATTACCTTCTTCCAAAACAGTACTTAAATCAGCAGATGCACTATCAGTTTTTGTGCTTCTCTCAATAATTGGTTCGATAGCAGTTACCACATCATCACCAGTCAATTCATTTAAAGTCTTTTTACCACCAATAATACGTGCAAAAATACCTTTATTATATGGAGGTACACCGTACACATTAGTAGTATGTTCTTTTAAAAGAATTAGGTGAGTTGACTCATTACTAAAACTAGATAAACTTAAAACAACATCACCATCATAATATTTAAATTCATTATGAGTAGGCTCCAAATCGGTTACAATAGGTCCAATAGCAACTTCTGTAGAAGTAGACCACCTAATAGATAAATCCACAAATTCTTCATATTGATTTTTCCAAACATCAATAATTGGATTTGCTTCTTCATTATCAACTAACTCAATAATGATAGAACCACGGGTTGTTTTAATTTTATACTTAGTAATATTCTTTTCTAGTTCTTTTTTACCTTTAATTAGACAAATAATACTACCAGGAGTATATGGGGCATTAGTTTTCTCAATAACATCTTGAATTGTAGAACCCTCTGCCACATCAACCTCTTTGCCATTAACTTTAATTAACATACAATCTCCTAATATATTGTTTAATGTTTTAATTATGTTTTTTAATATAAAAATAGTTATTCATTTATTCGTTCAAAGAAACTTAACCGTTTTAATTAATTGAAACACCAATTTTATACAAATTAAAAAATTATTTTTAATGAGTAAAATTGTTTTTAGACTATAATTTTTTTATTTAAAATAAATATTATCGCCATAAATACATCCAATATAAGTTTATATTGTTAAATTTTATTATTAATCTTTTTTAAGTTGTAGAATAAAGTTTTTATATCAATTTATTAAGTGGTGAACTAGTAATATGGTGGAATTTCAAGAAGATAAGATTTTCAAAAATATTGCCGAAGAGGATGTGGAAGTGCTTCTCGAGATTACGGACAAGAAATCTGGAACTAAAAAAATTTGGACAAAAGAATTGCGACTAATAGACCCCGCAACATTCAAACCGGATTTTATAATAGAATTGGATGATGAGAACTTGATTATAGAATTTCAAAGTACTGAAATAAACGATAAGTTTTCTCAAAGAAGTCATTGTTATGTTGCGATAACAGATTATAAAAAAGAAAATGATAAACCTGTGAATTTATGTGTAATAAGTACGGCAGAAGAATCTAAAAAAGTTTCATATAAAGTAAATAACGATAATACTTTTAATTATGAAATTAAAGGAAATGATATTTTTGATGGGGAAAAAATTATTAAGGAAATAGAAGAGAAATATAAACAAGGAATAAATATCGCACGAAAAGAATGCATATATTTTTCATTGGCACCAATCATGACCAAAAATGGGAATATTGAAGAAAACATTGAAAAAACAGCAGACATATTAACAAAATTAAACGATATACCGCCATCAACAAGAAGATTGTGTTTAGGAATCGAATGGTTATTAGTTGATAAATTCATAAAAAATAAAGAACTAAAAAATTTACTGCTATACTTATTAGGTGATAAAATGAGCGCAATATACGAATACGGAGAACTAAAAAAACAAGACGGAATAGAGCAGGGATTAAAAGAAGGAATGGAAAAAGGAATAGAAAAAGGAATAGAAAAAGGAATAGAAAAAGGAATAGAAAAAGGAATGGAAAAAATAATTAAAAACTTATACGAATCAGGAATGAACATAAAAGAAATATCATCAAAAACTAAAATAGACAAAAAACAAATAGAAAAAATACTCAACTAAAAATAACATGAAAACCATCACCACCAACATCATCAAAAAATATTTTTAGAAAAACACTTATGCTCCAATCCCGATTATGGGAATAAATTTTAGAAGAACTATCAATCATAAAATATTAGGTGATAAAATGAGTGCAATAGATGAATACGGAGAACTAAAAAAACAAGACGGAATAGAACAGGGATTGAAAGAAGGAATGGAAAAAGGAATGGAAAAAATAATTAAAAACTTATACGAATCAGGAATGAACATAAAAGAAATATCATCAAAAACTAAAATAGACAAAAAACAAATAGAAAAAATACTCAACTAAAAATAACATAAGAACCATCACTATAAAGTATATCACCACATTTAATATAAGTTTAAATGATTTAAATTAATTATTAATCTATTTTAAGTTCTAATATGAAGTTTTCATATTATTTATATGTATTTTCCACATTAATTATAAATTCATTGACCAACATAATTTAACATATAAGACGGAGGTAGTTGAAAAATGCAAGATGAAAAACAGAACTATAAGATTATGAATCTAGTCGGGATTCCCACTAACTATTCTGATGAAAACAACTGGGCACATCTACCTAAAAACATTGACAAGGCAGTAGATACCTTTTTCATTTATCCTACAGTCTACGTCAACCCAGAACCTGATGCTCCAGCAATTGCTCCGGTCGATGATTCCGAATTTCGTTTCAGCGTGAGTGAATATTATCCCGAGGCACCAGAACTTTTTGACGAAATGACAAACCTTTATGAACCTTTTTACCGCCAAAGTAATCTTTTTACTCTTTCAGGAAAGACACACGATGAGATTATGGAGTTTCAGCTTCGTGAACCTAGAACAGATATTTATGCTGCATTAGACTACTTTTTTGAGCATTATAATCAAGGCCGTCCATTCATTCTTGCTGGACACTCACAGGGATCTTTAATGCTGAAGATTGCACTGTGTGATTATTTCAGGGAGCATAGTGAATATCTAAATCGTATGGTGGCTGCTTATCTGATTGGATTTTCCATCACAACTGATGATTTAAAAGCAAATCCTGCTTTAAAGTTTGCCGAATATGCGGATGACGCAGGCGTAATCATATCATGGAATACAGAAGGACCTGAGAATAAAAACGAGAAAAATATTGTTGTCCTTGAAAATGCTATTTCCATTAACCCTCTGAACTGGAAAAGAGATGACACATATGCATCTGCATCTGAAAACTTAGGTGACCACATTCCCATTATGGAGTCCGAAAGCCTTGAAGAATTAGACTTTAATGTTCATAAACCAGGTCTTGCGGATGCACAGCTTGACCTTGAAAGGGGTGTAGTGGTCTGTACAACTCTGGCAGAGCATTATGTGACTCCACCAGCACCCGGAGCAGATAATGTCTTCGGACCTGCAAGTCTTCATGAGGCAGACTATACTGCATATTGGGAAAATATTCGGGAAAATGTTAATGTCAGGATTGATGCATTTTTTAATAATTTAAAGAATCATGACTGATTAGTGTTCTTTTCAAACAAAATAACTTGGAAAATCGTTGAGAATTGATTTTCTAAAGTCATTTTCATAGGATTGAATTAATTTAAAGATACATATCAAATATTTTCAAAATAGAAAAGGATTATAATTTAAAAACAGGATTTTTATTTTGATTGAAAACTTCAATTGTTTTGTCATTATACGTGACATTTAATGTTAAATCATCAGTTACTTCGCCAACGACATTAGATTCAATTGAATATTTAGCCAAATATTCTATAATAAAGTCACATTTATCTTCAGGAGCAGTAAAAACAAAACCGGAACCAGGATATGATTTTAACCAATCCGCCCAACCCATATTTTCATTCTTTGGAATGTCCAATAGGTTAACATTAGCTCCTTTTTGAGAGGTTTCTAAAAGCATTTCCAATGTTCCCAAAATTCCCGGATTTGAAATATCCTTTCCTGCTTTAATATAATCATGTTCTGCTAAATATTGGACTGCCTTTATCTGATCCTGTACCAATTGGGCATCCTTATCATATGTGGTATCCCAGTTTAGACTAAACATTTCATGAGGTTTACCGTCCAAATCAATAGCCACAATAACTTTATCGCCAGTTTTTGCATCAAAACTAGTAATCAACTTATCTTTTTTAGCAATACCCACTATAGCCACACCTAAAGAATCACAATCCCCATCAGGATGTAAGTGTCCCCCAACCATTGGAACACCAAATTTCAAACATCCGTCTTTAATTCCAGTAAGCAATTCTTCATATATTTCATCATGATTAATAGACATTATATTAACCATAGCCAATGGTTTTCCGCCCATTGCAGCAATATCATTAACATTAACAAGAACAGAACAGTAACCTGCCCAATAAGGATTTACATTCATTATTTGGCCCCATATTCCATCTGCAGCCACCAAAATAACTTGATTGTCACCTATATCAATAGCTGAGGCATCATCCCCAATATCAATGACCACATCACCAGAAACATTATAAGATTCACTTAAAAGATTAATCACATTATCAATAGAACTTTTACGGGAAACACCTTCAAATTCCTGAACTTCTTTTATGAGTTTTTCAAAATCTAAAATAAACTCCACATCCTTAAATTTTATTAATTGTATATTTAATATTTCTATTATTTATGATTTCAATAATTTTTTGTGAAACCTCACCTATTGTTTTAAAGTCAAAACTTTCATTTTTATTATTAAATATATTCCTATGAATCAAACCCCCAACAATATCATCGTTTCCACTTTCAACCTCAAAAATTACAGAATTTTTTGATTTGAATCCATCTTCAACAACCTTATCCAAATCTCCATCTGTGATTCCAATTATAGGAATGTTAAATCTATATAAAATATCTGATGCAATTAATGTAGTATCATCACCAATTGTAATCACAACAGATGAATCCCTATGTTTATAAACATCTTCACCTGCATGATTCAGAAAAGTTACTTTAAAGTCATCTGATTTTTCAGCATCTAAAACTCTTGGGGTGACTTTTGCTTTTCTTAAAAGTCCTGTTTTTACAATAGCTGTTTTTAAGTTTACTTCACCTAATTTTTCAACACCATGAGGCTTAATTTCACCACCAATAATCTCAACAATATAATTATCTTTTGAAACCAGTGTGAGCTTATCAGAAGTTGATTTTCCAATGACAATACTGTTAACCATTATATTTTCACCAGGGCTGACTCCATGAATAGTGCGTCTGGTTTCTCCCTTTTCATCGTCTCTGATATGGGTTTCATAAACCTCTTTAGGAGTTACTATTTTTAAGTTTAGTTTATCTGCAAACTCCTTGGCCAAATTGCTTTCAGAAGCCCAGTTAATAACACTGCCGTCACTTTCACCCGGCCTTTCGATTTGAATTACTGGAATATTATTATTCTTAATTTTATTTTTATAGTGAGTATAAACCTTATATCCGAAAACTTGACCTGTAGTTGATGATTTACCATAATTCAAAAGAAAAATAACATCAACACAATCATCATGAAATATTTTAAGTGAATCGCTTGGAACCAATTTTCTGGAAATATCAATGATGTTTTCTAAAGAATTATCAATGACTGCCGTTCGACCCATCGTTCCTCCAAGTCTTACTGAAACATCCCCATATTCAGTTATTAAATTAATCAGCTTTAAAGCGTAACCCGAATCAATAACATTCGGGCCGTGAACAACCACACCTATTCTCATTTATTCACCATGATTCTTTTTTTGAAAATTTTAGATCCGCAAACATCACAATCATCAAAAGGGTAGTTTTCCTCAAATTCTTTTTTACATCCTTGACAAACCTTTTTCCAATTATAAATATCTTTAATTCCTTCAGTTATAATGCCCGAATAAGGAATATTCATTATTTTTAATGTATTTTGTATTGTATAATCATCACTAATAACTTTAACAGACTTGTCCTCATCCATTAACATTAATGCCAAAGCTATTATTTTTTTATCAGGAAAAGAAAGTCTTAAAATATCACCTGATTTTGAAATGATTTCATCGGTTTTATCAATATACTCCTGAGTAACATCCTGTACAGTTAATAATCCATCATCTACTGCACTGTCATAAACAAGTCTTGACTCAAAATCCTTTATTTCTGCAGTAATTTCAGGAACAGTATAATTATTTTTTGATGTCGGCTTAAAACCATTAATGAATGCTGATGCATCTAAAACATAGTAAATTTCCATGAGTATACATATGATTTAGAAATTTATAAAAGTTTAGGCCTGAAATAATCTATCCAATCTTTCAACTAATATTTTAATTATCTTGAACCTCTCCGGCTTGTAGAAGCCGGAGATTCTTAGGCCATGCCTATTTTTTCGTCAAAGCATTTCCATTCATAATAATATGTGGATTTTCCTTGACTATTAGGCATGAAATCTACTAAGCATAG
>Ga0256407_10004486_pt1 | contig 23253 bp, 19 predicted proteins | sample RumenRJG_04DNA_FD_193489 | JGI IMG/M metagenome (GOLD analysis project Ga0256407, IMG submission 193489) | Bovine rumen microbial communities from Lethbridge, Alberta, Canada - RJG_04 | ecosystem: Host-associated > Mammals > Digestive system > Stomach > Rumen | place: Canada: Alberta... | reverse complement strand
TCTCGGACATCCCGTAGGCGCTTCCGGCTGCCGTATCTTCGTTACTCTGCTTGCAAATATGGAGAGAACAGGCGCCAAGACCGGTCTTGCAACTCTTTGCATCGGCGGCGGCATGGGCTGCTCCTGCATCGTCAGAGCACTCGACTAATCAAAATAAAAGGATGGATCTGAGGGATTTATTCCCAAAGGATTTATCGATCTGTTCATAAATGAGCGTTTTCACCGGGTGAATTCTTCTCATTAGTAGATGACAGATATGATTTATGATCAAAAAACAGGATCGGCAGAAATTGCCGGTCCTGTTTTTTTCATGCATTTTATTATGAAATAAATTATGAAATGATTTTAATATGAGGTTTTTGTCAGGTAATTATTAAAAACTATCTGGGAGTCCTGTATCTGTCGGATTGTCCCTGTGATCTTCTGCTGACGGAACCGCGGCGGTCAGGGTATCTGTCTTTCGCGGTTCCAGCGGATCCGGAGGATCCCGGAACAGATGATCCGGATGGCCTGGAGGATCTGCCTGCGGAAGAGGTCCGCCCTGTATTCATAGTCCGTCTGTTGGTATTTGTGTTTCTTCCTGTACCTGTGCCTCTCCGGGTATATGTACTGCGCCCTGGAGCTGCTGAGCCTGCAGGATCGGATTCAGAGGGATATCTGCGGGTGGTTCTGCTTCTTCTCTCTTCGGCAGGACGCTGCGTCTTCCCTTCATCGTAGGTATTGGTATTGGATGAATACTCCCTTTTTGCGCGCTGTGCACGGCGTTTCTGTTTTCTGCGGTGGGAGCTCCGCTGTGCAAAATGATCGTAAACGAAGATCAGGATGCAGAGCAGGAATGTGACGGCAAGCAGCAGAGGCATCAGCAAGAGGATGTTGAGGTAAACAGATCCGTGGGCACCTGTATGGACCAGACCAAACAGAAGTGACTTGATTCCGTGTACCCTTGTGGGAGCCTGCGGTTCATTTGAAGCCGGCTGTGCGGCAGCTGCAGTTGAACCCTTGTCGGTGCTTTCCTGTCCTGATTCAGCATCGGATACAGCTGCCTGACTGCGGAATAAAACATTTGCGCTTCCCAGACTGTAGTCATGGTATTTGTACTGGATGATACCGATGACTTTATCCCCGTTTTCCAGCCGGGGGAGAGAGACGGGTGCCGGATCAGGAGAAAGGGGTTCTTTTTCGGCCTGTCCTGCAGCACTCTGTGTACTTGCTGCATCTGCTGTGTCTGCTGTACTGCCTTTGGCAGCTTCATCAGATTTGGCAGCTTCATCAGACTTGACAGCTTTATCAGATTTGGCAACTTCATCAGACTTGACAGCTTTATCAGATCTGGCAGTTTTTGCGGCTTCGGCGGGATCGGTGGAATCAGTGGAATCTGCTCCGGTGGATACGGAGGATTCATATAGAGCAGGGGTGATCTCCGCGGTCAGATCGGAAAAAGAAACAGATTTCGGGACTGTCAGCATGGCGTCTTCGTTGATATAAAATGACGAGGTGCTGTTACCGAAAATGTCCGGTCCGGAGGAAAGGAAATCCGCTGAGGTCTGTGTGAATCTGTTTTCCTCCTTTACGATTTTGATCTGTTTGAAGTTGTCAAAGGCATAATTCAGAAGATCAACGGTGTCGAAATATTGGAAGGGGGGTTCTTCCCGCATGATGACACAGATGAGTTTCTTGCCGTCTCTTTCTGCAAAGGAGACCAGTGTTTCACGGGCCTGGTCTGTGTAACCGGTCTTGCCGCCGACAATAGCATCATATTCAAATTCATTATTGAGAAAATCATTTGTGTTCAGGATCCAGAAGTCGTCGGGCTGATTTTTACTGGGCAGGAAATGATAATTTAACTGTGACATATATTCGATCAGATCGGGATATTTATAGATTTCCCGGGCGATCAGAGCCATGTCATAGGCGGTGGTATAATGGTCGGAATCGTGAAGTCCGTTTGGGTTCACAAAGTGCGTGTTTTTGCAGCCCAGCTCGGCGGCGCGCTGATTCATGAGTGAGACAAAGTCCGACTCTGTTCCGGAGACCCTTTCCCCCAGGGCAATGGCAACTTCATTGGCAGAAGCGACCATGAGTCCGTACAGGGCTTCATCCACAGTGATGGATTCACCGACGTCCATGCCTATATTGGAAGAGCCGAATTCAATGCCGAAAACGGCGTTCTCAGAGAAAGTGACGGTATCATCGGGATCCAGGTTTTCGTAGGAGAGCAGTGCTGTCATCAGTTTGGTGATGCTGGCGGGAAATAATTGCTTGTCCTGATTTTTACCATAAAGCACCGCACCGCTTTCAGCGTCCATGACGACTGCGCCTGCGGCGCCCACTGCAGGGCCTTGGGGCCATGCAGGATCAAGATTGGTCTGTATATCCTGTGCCGCGTTTCTTTCCCTTTCGGCCTGGTAATCTTCAAATCCTTCCTCTGTATAGATTGCGTCATCCTCTACCTTTGCCTGTACTGAAAGCGGTACTCCCGCCAGGGAGACCGACAGCAGAAGGGCAAAGGCAGTCAGGATTTTATTCTTTATATATCTGTTCTTTTTGATCATGTACTGTTTTTACTCCGTTAGTACAGCCGCGTAATCAGTCAGCGTTGCCGTATAAACAGAAAACTGATTGTCATGCGCGGCGGCGCAGAATATACTTGCAGATTTTATTTCCTTTTTTAGAAAATTTCTCTTCGTATTCGGTCATAATGTTTCCGACGCTCATCACAGGATCATTGTGCAGGTCATAGGTGATCTGCGCGATCTCAAAAGCGCTCTGACTGACTTCTTCCACAGCGAAATCAAAGAGTCCGCGGTTATCTGTTTTAAATTCTATGACTCCGCCCTGCACCAGGATCCGGTCGTAGCGGCGCAGATACTCGGAGGAGGGAAGACGGCGCCTGGCATGTCTTTCTTTGGGCCAGGGATCGGAAAAATTGAGATAGATTTTGTCTATTTCTCCCTCAGAAAAATAGGTGTTGATCAGTTCGGCGTCTCCGCGGATAAAGATCAGATTTTTAAGCTGCAGTTCTTCCTGTTTTTCAAGACATCTCAGGAGAACACTTGAGTATTTTTCAATGCCTATATAATTGATTTCCGGATGTTCCTGGGCGAGCTGCATGATGAAGCGCCCTTTTCCGGTGCCTATTTCAAGATGAAGGGGATGATCGTCTCCAAAAAAAGATTTCCACTGTCCGCAGTGGTCTTCGGGTTTCTGTACGACCCAGGGACTTGCCGCGATCATATCGCGGGCACCCGGTATATTTCTTAAACGCATAAAAGAACCTGTCCTTTTGAATATTTTTTCGACTGCTATAAAAGCTGAAAAAGCTATAAAAAAGCATCGCATTTCATTGTACCACATTTTACAGGCTATGTTATAATCGTTTCATAGTTTTTTCGCACACATACGGCGAATGCCGCGACAGTAACATCTCCTTCGGAGCTGTGCAAATGCTCTGCGTTTGCGAACCTGTCGGCATGGCGAATTGAGTCCCGACCGAATGCCGCGACAATGAGCAAACGCCATGCGTTTGCGAGTCTGTCGGCATGGATCATTTCGAAAAAATGGAATATTCGCAGAGGTTCAGATGGAAAGAAAAATAAGAATTGCTGCTCTGTTTTTTTTGCTGATTTCTTCTGTTTTGTTTTCCTGTAAGAATCCGGAAACAAAGAATTCATATATAAAAATTGAAGTACACGAACAGCAGACGCAATATGGAAATGTAATACAGATTCCGGAATTTGTCACCAACAATGAGGAGATTCAGAAGAATCTTCGTGTTCTGGAAAGAGAAATCAAAAACCTGGAAAAAATCGTTGAAAAGGAGCAGAAAATCGGTGCGGAGATGGAGATGCGCTCTTTTGTGAGCGGAACGGACAATTATCCGCAGGTGACTGTAATCTGGTATATTGATGAGGAAGAATCCAGGAAGTACAATCTTATGACGCTGGGGGCCGATACCGCAGAGGGACAGCCAATCACCTGTAAGGAAGCTCTTTTAATGACAAATATGAGCGGTGTGGATCTGAGTCTGAAGGTGGGAAAGCTCTTCAATGAGTCCAATGTCCGAGGGGAGCTTCAGTCCACGGAAATGCAGGGATTTGAGATCGGGGAAAACGGTGAAGTAAAGGAAATCTATATGAAGCTGACTATGGTGACGGAAGAAAATGACGAGGAAATGATCGAAGAGCATTTCTTCTCCTATATTCCGGGCAGTGATCAGCTGATCAGCCTTTCAGAAAAGGGATTTGACCTTCCGTGAGAGGGCCTTCTGCAAGTGTGAAAAATGAGGGTACCCGGCTTATTCGGGGAAACTGCCATGGCAGCGTGACTGCCTTCACCAAAAGAGTAAAAGTCGATTGCTCCGTGCGGCTTAGGCCGCACTCCCGCAATCGCCCCCATGTATGAGACAATTGAGATAGAAAAAGAGAGGCGGGAATCAATGATTCCTTCCTCTCTTTTTTAATCCTTTTTTTATCTGTTCTTATTAACCCGTTTTACGGGCTGCTGTGATTTTCAGGCTGGACGCGATCCGCCATGCCGGCAGGTTCGCATCTTCCCCTGCTCATTGCTGAAGCAGCAATATCAGTCTTTTTTGGGCTGCATCTCGTTCTCTGCAGCGACCAGGAAAGCTGCGCCGTACTGTTCGCGGAGCTTGGGCTTCTCAATCTTGCCGGTGGGATTTCTCGGTACCTCGGCGAAGATGATCTTGCGGGGCCTCTTGTAGCGGGGAAGCTTGCGGCAGTAGTTGTTGACCTGCTCTTCTGTGCAGGTGAAGCCTTCCTTGAGCTGGATGATCGCGGTCGCGATCTCACCCAGACGCTTGTCGGGCAGGCCGATGACAGCGACGTCATTGATGGGCTCAAAGGCGTGCAGGAAGTCTTCGATCTGGACGGGATAGATATTCTCACCGCCGGTGATAATGACGTCCTTCTTGCGGTCTACGAGGTAGTAGAAACCGTCTTCGTCCTGCATGGCCATGTCGCCGGTGTAGAGCCAGCGGTCGTCGTCCAGGACTTCCTTGGAAGCCGTGGGGTTGTTGTAGTAGCAGATCATGACGCCGGGACCCTTGACAGCGAGCTCGCCGACTTCTCCCTGCTTGACAGGATTGCGGTTTTCATCCACAATGCGGCACTCCCACTTGTAGCCGGGAACACCGATCGCACCGACCTTGTGGGTATTCTCGACGCCCAGATGTACACAGCCGGGTCCGAGGGACTCAGAGAGACCGTAGTTGGTGTCATACTGATGATTCGGGAAGTATTCCAGCCAGTGTTTGATCATTGAAGGCGGAACGGGCTGTGCGCCGATATGCATCAGTCTCCACTGATCGAGTTCATAGTCGGCCAGGGAAACGGAGCCGTTGTCGATGGCGTCCAGGATATCCTGGGCCCACGGAACGAGCAGCCAGACGACGGAGCAGTGCTCCTTGGAGACAGCATCCAGAATGATCTCCGGTGTCGTGCCTCGCAGCAGGACCGCTTTTCCTCCGGAGACCAGAGAGCCGAACCAGTGCATCTTGGCGCCTGTGTGATAGAGGGGCGGGATGCAGAGGAAGGTATCATCCTTCTGCTGGCCGTGGTGTTTCTGCTCCATGATGGCGGCGTGTGTGATGCCTCTGTGCTTATGCAGGATCGCCTTGGGGAAGCCTGTTGTGCCGGAGGAAAAATAGATCGCGCCGTAATCATCTTCATCGATCGGGATGTTCGGTGCCTTGCTGGAGTAGTTGATCGTCTGGGAGACAAAATCCTCAGCGTATGTGGGTGCAGAAGTTCCATAGTACAGCAGCAGTCTGTGCTGGGAGATGTTGTCTGCAATCTCTTCCACACGGCCGATGAATTCGTGTCCGAAAATAAGGATATCTGCTTCTGCGAGATTGACGCAGTATTCGATTTCATCCGCGGAATAACGGAAATTGAGAGGAACGGCGATCGCGCCTGTCTTGAGGATACCAAAATAAATGGGAAGCCAGTCCAGGCAGTTCATGAGAAGGATGGCAACCTTATCACCTTTGACAATGCCGCGGGCAAGAAGGAAGTTCGCAACTCTGTTTGCCTTTTCATCAAAGACGCTCCATGTGATTTCTGTGCGATAGGGAACCTCGGTCAGCGGCTGAATCAGTTCATATTCTTTCCAGGTAGTGAGCTTCGGCACTTTGATCTCGGGATTGAGTTCGACGAGAGCTATGTCGTCGGGGTATTCCCTGGCGTTTTTTTCCAGAAAATCAGTAATAACCATGGTAGACAGTCTCCTTTTGTTTATTTGACAGTTGTAAAATCCTGCGCTGCGCTTTAACGAGTTAAAGTGTAACGCGTCTATGTAATAAAGTGAACTTTTTATATAATAAGAAGTAGGACAATAATTGTCAAGAAGTATCTGAACAGAAATTAATAACCGCGGAGCTGTGCTTCGCTTGCGGCGTCGGTCACGGCGATTTCCCGGATCTGTGCCTCGTAGCTGTAAGTGTCGCTCACATGGATTTTGATAAAATCGCCTTTTTTATGTCCCATAAGGGCGCGGCCCATGGGAGATTCAACACTGATAAAACCGTGCAGGGAATCCTGCCGCATTGTGCTCACGATCGTGTAGACCTCTTCCTCGTCATCCTCGGGAATATAGATGGTGACCGTCTTTCCGACACCGACTTCGTCCTCGGCGGAGTTGTCTTCGATCACCTTTGCAGTCTTGATCATATTCTTTAAAAAACGGATACGGCTCTCGTTGCGGTTCTTTTCCCTTTTTGCAGCATAATACTCAAAGTTTTCGCTCAGATCTCCCTGTGCGCGCGCCGCTTTGACCTCTTCGAGAAGCCGGGGACGGATCACCTGTATTCTGTGTGTGATTTCTTCTTCCATCTCCCGTATATCATTTTCAGTCAGTTTGTTGTACATGGATCCTCTCCTTATAAACTCATCTTATAAATCTTATGATGTAAAGGTCAAAAGCTATCCAATGGCTCTGAGTCTCGTCAAGCTGCACAAACAGCCGAAGGGCCTTGGCGAGCGGCCGGTACTTGGCCGCTGATTTTTAGCGGCCTTAGTACCGCTGCCAGCGAGGGTAGAGAGAGAGCGTGCCCAAGGCGTTTGTGCAGCTTGATGAGACGGTGTTCCCTTAACCACCTTTTGACCTCAACATCATCTTATGAAGCGGAAACAATCATTTCCATCCTATAAAGAATGCACAGAATGATATTTTAACCGAATAAAAATCTTTTCGCAATGATTCCTGAGCTCCGTAGAGCGGGCAATATCACCGATAACGTTCGTATTGCAAAGCATTTGACGGAAAGCTATAATGATGTAGATTCAGACATAAGATAAATTATAGAAATAAAGCGAAAGAGGAATATCCGCAGAAATGGATCTCAGATACGGAAGCGCAGATGAAAATGTCCGAAAGCGATCGATCCAGGATATAATTCTGCATGAGCGGCAGAGGTTTGAAAACCGGTCTGAAAGGGCTGGAAAAATACAGACGTCGAAGCAGATCATCTGTGATTCAGGATTCGGGTTCGGGACGGAAACCGCTTTGATTTGCCCTTCCCGCGCCGGAGAACTGGCAGTGATCAATGCAGTAAACAGGCTGGCGGCAGAGGGGATCAGGACAACTCTTTTTTCTCCTGCTGTTTTGTTACCGCCGGGTACGCAGGAGGATGTGCTCAGGGACTTGATCGGACAGATCTGCAGAAGGGCATTTGCAGAGGAAATCGAAATCGACCGTGTGCAGGCGGATGTGACGGATGCAGTCACTCGTCCCCTTGTCATCGGAACGGCTGCCGGAGAGTCTTTTTTTGAAAGGCTTCCGGATCATATTCCGGATGCAGGAGATTTAAAAGAAGGGGATATCATAGCTGTGGGACCTGTCGGTCTGGAAGGAACCTGTATCCTTGTCTGTGAGCAGTTCAAAGCCCTGCGGGAGAGATTTCCCATGTCCATCCTTACAAGAATGATGAAGGCCCTTGAGGAGCTGAGCATTCTGAAAGAGGCGGAGATCTCCGCACAGGACGCGCCGGTCATGGTAAGTCCGGGAGAGGGAGGATTTTTCGCAGGCCTCTGGGAACTATCCGGGAAAACCGGATGCGGACTGGAAGCAGATCTGCAGACCGTACCCATCCTGCAGGAAACCATTGAGATCACAGATTATTTCGGAATCAATCCTTATGCCATGCGCTCCGCGGGAAGCCTTCTCATTGCTGCCCGGGACGGGGACAGGCTGATACAGCGCTTTGCGGAAAAAGGCCGTGCTGCCGTCAGGATCGGAAAGCTGACCGCAGGCAAGGACAAAATCATCCGCAACGGAGAGGACGTCCGTTATCTGGACCGGCCGCAGACAGATGCGCTTGTGCAGTGGTGCAGAGAGCCCGCGGGATTGAATACACAGGATTGAACATATAGAATTGAACATACGGATTCCGTATATATTTTCAGGAGGAAGAAATATGGATACTTTAAAACAGAAGATACTGACGATCATCGAAAAGAACAGCCGTATTGATATGAAAGAGCTCGCAGTTCTGCTCGGCACGGGAGAGATCGAGATCATCAACGCCATGCAGGAAATGCAGGACGACGGGATCATCTGCGGTTATCACACCATGATCGACTGGGAAAAGACCGGTATTGAGCGCGTAACAGCTCTGATCGAGGTGCGCGTGACCCCTCAGAGGGGCAAGGGCTTTGATGATATCGCCGAGCGTATCTACAAGTATCCGGAAGTGGACTGCACATATCTGATTTCCGGAGGCTATGACCTGATGGTCATTCTCGAGGGAAAGACTCTGAAAGAAGTATCCGGTTTCGTCACCAACAAGCTGTCGACACTCGACACTGTCATGAGCACCGCAACACACTTCATCCTCAAGAAATACAAGGACCACGGCACGATCATGGCCAAAAAACATGAGGACCAGAGAGAAATCGTATCTCCGTGATCCACAGGCGTATATGCAGTGTCTGTAATATTTATTTTTTACTGACAGCCTGCGGACAAATCTGCCGTCTGCCGGCAGGTCATGCGGAAACAGAAGAAACTGTGCAGATGATCATTTGCGCATGCAGAGGTTTATGTTATGGAAAACAGGAAAGTATTGGCGGATAAAACAGTCGGCCTCAAGCCGTCAGGAATCCGTAAGTTTTTTGATCTGGTCAGCGAGATGAAGGATGCCATTTCCCTCGGTGTCGGCGAGCCGGATTTTGATACACCCTGGCATATCCGCGATGAGGGTATCTATTCTCTGGAAAAGGGACGCACATTCTATACGTCCAATTCCGGTCTGAAGGAGCTTCGCCAGGAAATCTGCACTTATATGAAGCGCACCCAGAACATCGATTATGTCTGGGACAAGGAAGTATTTATCACGGTGGGAGGTTCAGAGGCGATCGACCTCATGTTCCGCGCCATGATCAACGAAGGCGATGAGGTTCTGATCCCCCAGCCTTCCTACGTCTCCTATGAGCCCTGCGCGGTCCTTGCGGATGCCGTGCCGGTCATCATCAACCTGAAAAATGAAAATCAGTTCCGTCTGACACCTGAGGAACTGGAGGCCGCGATCACACCCAGGTCCAAGATCCTTGTCCTGCCCTTCCCCAACAATCCGACCGGCGGGATCATGGAAAAAGAGGATCTGGAGGCAATACGTGAGATCATCATCAAGAACGATCTCTATGTGCTCTCCGATGAGATTTACGGCGAACTGACCTACACGGGAAAACCCCATGTTTCCATCGCTTCCCTGCCCGGCATGAAGGAGCGCACTGTTGTTGTCAACGGTTTCTCCAAGGCCTATGCCATGACCGGGTGGCGTCTGGGCTATGCCTGCGGACCGCAGGAGATCATCGCCCAGATGGTCAAGATCCATCAGTATGCCATCATGTGTGCGCCCACGACCAGCCAGTATGCGGCTGTGGAGGCACTCAGAAACGGCGATGACGATGTCCGCATGATGCGTGAATCCTACAATGAGCGCCGCCGCTTTGTGCTGCATATGCTTGGTGAGATGGGGATTCCCTGCTTCGAACCCATGGGTGCCTTCTATGTATTCCCCTGTATCAAGGAATTCGGTCTCTCCAGCGAGGATTTCGCCAACCGCCTTCTTGCCGAGGAAAAAGTCGCCATTGTTCCCGGCACTGCCTTCGGCGACAGCGGAGAGGGCTTCCTTCGAATATCCTATGCCTACTCCATCGATAACCTCAGAAAAGCACTGACCAGGCTTTCCAGATTCGTGGCCAGACTCAGGGAAGAGAAATAAAAATGCACATTGTACTGCACGAACCGGAGATCCCCGGAAATACAGGAAATATAGGCCGCAGCTGTGCGGCGACCAACACGTCGCTGCACCTGATCGAGCCCCTCGGATTTGAAATCACGGAAAAAGAACTTCGCCGCGCCGGCCTGGACTACTGGGCCCAGCTGGATGTGCACAGATACCGGGATTACGAAGACTTCATGCTGGAAAACTTCGGGGGCTCTGATCCGCAGACAGAGGTTCACATAGAAAAAAAGTCGGAAGAAAAAACAGGCTGTAAAGAAAACAGTTCTTTCCTGCAGACCGGCTTTGCAGCCGCTGTCAGCCGCCCTCCGCGTCTGTGGTATGCCACGACCAAGGCTAAGCGTCTCTACTGCGAGGCGGATTTCGGTCCGGATGACTACATCATGTTCGGCAAGGAGAGTGCCGGTATTCCGGAAGAAATCCTGGTGGATCACGAGGACACCTGCATACGGATCCCCATGGGGTTCAATATCCGCTCCCTGAATCTGTCCAATGCGGTTGCGATTGTCTTGTACGAGGCCCTTCGGCAGACCGGGTTTTCCGGATTGGAGAGGGAGGGAGAACTCCACAGACTGCATTGGAAATAAACAATATTGCGATTTCAGCTTACAATTTAACTCACAGTTTCAACTTGCAATTCCAGCTTCAAATCCGGCTTACGATTTCATTTTACGATTCCGGTTCGCCCATGTCGCTCAGGGAATCGTTTATATCTGAACGGCGCAGGGTAAAAGTAAAGGTGGAGCCGACGCCTTCTGTGCTGACCAGGTTGATATTTTCATTGTGGGCGCGGATGATCTCGCGGACGATGGACAGGCCGAGGCCTGTCCCTTTTTTGTCTTTTCCGCGGGAGAGATCGGTCTTGTAGAAGCGGTCCCAGATCAGGCTCTGGTCTTCCTTGGGAATACCGATTCCGTTGTCGCGGACTGAGACAAAGACTGTGTCCCCCTTTTCGGTGGTGTCGATGGTGATCTCGGAGTCCGGTCGGCTGAATTTGATGGCATTGTCGACCAGGTTGTAGAGGACCTGCTGGATTTTTTCCAGGTCCGCGTTGACATAGAGGATCCTGCCGGTTAGTACCAGCTGTATGCGGATCCTGCGGTCGCGGCAGGTCTGTTCAAAGGAGGCGCCGACGGAGCGGATGACCGCATTGATATCAAAGTCCGTGCGCTGCAGGAGGATGCCTCCCGTATTGAGGTTGTTGAGGGTCAGGAGGCCGTTGGTCAGCTTGGTGAGACGTTCAGTCTCTCCCAGAACAACTTTGAGATAGTGTTCATATCGGTCCGGCGGAATGGTGCCGTCCAGCATAGCCTCGAGAAAGCCCCGCATTGAGGTGAGCGGCGAACGGAAATCGTGGGATACATTTGCGATAAACTTTTTCTGATCGTCTTCCGCGCGGGCGATGGTCTCCGCCATATAGCCGAGGGAGGCGGACAGATAACCGAGTTCATCTTCGCGCTCGATCGAAATGGGATAGTGCATGTTGCCGAGGGCATATTGTTCTGCGGCGGCTATGATGTGCCTTAGCGGACGGTAGACGTATTCTGTGAAAAACAGCAGGATGATCAGGGAAAGGACGATCAGGATGACCAGAAGCATGTAGGAGATATTGAGCATGCCGTTGGCATCTGCCCGTATACTTTCCATGGGCAGGTGGATCACGACATATCCGCGGATTTTGAAATCACTGGTGATAGGTGCAATGACACTGAGCACATCATTTTCGAAGGAATCAAAAAAAGTCCCTGTCGTGTAATAGTTGCCGGCAGTGATCGTGGAATCGAAATCTTCTACAAATGTCTCTTGTTCGGGATCCGGCGCCTGTTTGGAATTGACGACCATTCGGCCGGAAGGGTTGAGGATCCAGATTTCCGTGTCCATGTAGGAGGACAGCGCTTCCATCTGTGCCTGTACTTCCTCCAGGGAAACTTTGGATTTATAGAGCTGCAGGGCGTAGGTGTCTGAGATCCGCGAGGCCTCTCCGTAGAGAAGTCTGGCTTTGTCGCGGACACAGTATTCTGTCGTCAGTTTTGAAATGATCGTGGCGACGGAAAAAAAGCCGAACAGTCCGAAGAGAATGTAGGCAAGTATGATCCGGAGATAAAGCGTTTTTTTCATGGGGAACCTTAAGGTACAGAATAAGGATCACTGCCTGCATTTCTTTCTGTGAGCACCCTGTCGAGGGTGTGAGTATGCAGGCAGTGATCAGTGCCGGTCATAAAAAACAGAGGAGTTACTGTAAAAGTTCAAACTTGTAGCCGATGCCCCAGATCGTCGAGATCTTCCAGGCTGTGCTGTTGCCGGTTTTTTCACGGATGCGTTTAATATGGACGTCGACGGTACGGGTATCACCGACATACTCATAGCCCCAGATCTGATCCAGAAGCTGTTCGCGGGTAAATACTCGTCCCGGTGAGGAAGCCAGGAAATAGAAGAGTTCCAGTTCCTTGGGAGGCATGTCAATGTGGCTTCCTTTGAAGGTGACGGAATAATTGGTCAGGTTGATGGTGAGATCCGGATAGCTGACGATCTTTTCGTCGGGCTCTGCAGGGGCAGCAGACGCGGCGGATGCCTTGTAGCGTCTGAGGACAGCCTTGGCCCTGGCGACGAGTTCCTTTGAATCAAAGGGCTTTTCCATGTAGTCGTCGGCGCCCAGTTCAAGTCCCAGCACTTTGTCGAACACTTCACCCTTTGCGGAGAGCATGATGATGGGAATATCGGAGGAGGCGCGGACCTCGCGGCATACCTGATAACCGTCGATTCCGGGAAGCATCAGATCGAGCAGGATCAGATCGGGCTGGTACGATTTTACAGCCCGCAGGGCGGACTCTCCGTCACCCACGATCTGCGTATCAAAGCATTCTTTGGCCAGATAGAGGCTGATCAGTTCCGCGATATTGCTGTCATCGTCTACGATGAGAATTTTGTTTTTGGATACCATTTTCGTCCTTTCGGGGATAAAAATAATGCATTGGCAATGATATGGTGTTGAGGTCAAAAGGTGGTTGACGAGACTCAGAGCCATCGGATATCTTTTGACCTTTACATCATATTTTTTATTGTTTAGTTCTTCAAAGTGACAATGGTCACGCCGGCATCGCCTTCTCCAAAATCTCCGATCCGGAAGGATTTGATCCATTTCTGCCTGCGCAGATACTGGTGGACGGCATTGCGCAGGGCGCCGGTACCTTTGCCGTGGACGATGCGGACGCTCTGCAGATGGGAGACGCGGGCTTCGTCCAGATACTTGTCGAGTTTCCAGATGGCATCATCCGTAGTAAGCCCCAGGAGATTGAGCTCCGGGGAGACGGACGAGCCGCGGGACAGATCCAGGCCCTTTCCGGAGGACGATGCCCGGTCTGCGTCGCGGAAGGCACGTTTGATGGCGCTTCCGGATTGTTTTTCGCTTGTGCCGACAGGATTGCCGTAGGCGTCAAGGGTGTTTCCGGAGGCATCTTCTGCAACCAGGCGAAGGTCGGAGAGATCGACTTTACTCTGCAGAATACCGCATCGGACATTGACCTTGCCGTTCCGGTCCGGAAGAGCGCTGACAGTGCCGGTCAGACCCATGGAGACGACACGCACCTTGTCGCCCACATGCAGGTCGGAGGCGCGGAGCTTCTTGCCCGCGGGCGCCGCAGGTTCATTTTTGAATTTCATGGAAGCGTTCTTTTCATTGACCTTGTTGCGGAGGGCTGTTCGGGTGCGCTCCATGGAGGAGAGGTCACCGCCCTTTTTGCCGCCCTGGGAGGCTTTGCGGAGATCGGAGATCGCCTGATCGGCTTCCTCTTTGGCTTTGGCAAGGATATCTCTGGCGTCTTCGTTGGCTTTCTGCAGGAGTTCTTCCCGGCGCTTTTCAAACTGGCGCTCCTTGTTCTCAAGAGCTTTGCGGTCTTTTTCCAGAGCCGCGCGCATGCGCTCGGATTCCTCCTGTTCCCTGCGAAGCTGCTGGCGGGTTTTTTCCAGGTCGGAGAGCATGTCTTCGAAATTCTGCGCGTCCTGGCTGAGCTGCTCTTTGGCAGTCTCAATGATATAATTCGGAAGTCCCAGCTTCTGGGAGATCGCAAAGGCGTTACTCTTGCCCGGAATGCCTACCATGAGACGGTAGGTGGGCTGCAGGGTCTCCACATTGAATTCACAGCTGGCATTGACGATCCCTTCTGTGCGCATGGCGTAGGCCTTGAGTTCGGCATAGTGGGTGGTCGCCAGGGTACGGATCTTCCGGATATGGCAGAAGTTGAGTATGGAGATCGCCAGTGCGGCGCCCTCGGTCGGGTCGGTGCCGGCGCCCAGCTCGTCGAAAAGACACAGGCACTGACGGTCGACACGGCGGAAGATATCCACGATAGTCTTCATGTGAGAGGAGAAGGTGGACAGACTCTGCTCGATGCTCTGCTCGTCGCCGATGTCGGCAAAAACATCTCTGAAAAGAGAGAGTTCGCTCCGGTCGCCGGCGGGAATATGCAGGCCCGCCATACCCATGAGTTCGAAGAGACCGACTGTTTTGAGCGTGACGGTCTTGCCGCCGGTGTTGGGGCCTGTGATAATGATCATGTTATAATCGGAACCCAGCTCGATATCGATGGGAACGACCTTTTTGGGGTCGATCAGGGGATGACGTCCCTGGCGGATATTGATATAAAATTTGTCGTTGAAAACAGGCCGGGTTGCATTCTGCTCCATGGCCAGATCCGCGCGCGCAAAAATGAAGTCCAGCTGAGTCATATTCTGCGCGTCATCCTTGAGTTCCATGAGGTGCTCGCCGGCTTCGGCGGAGAGCGCCGCCAGGATCTTTTCAATCTCTTTCTTTTCCTGCAGCGCCAGTTCGCGCAGCTGGTTGTTGAGGGAGACGATGGCGGCTGGCTCGATGAAGAGTGTGGAGCCGGAGGAAGACTGATCATGGATCAGTCCCGGGACCTGGGATTTGTACTCGGCCTTGACCGGGATGCAGTAGCGGTCGCCGCGCAGGGTGATCACATTGTCCTGCAGATAGGCGGAATAGGTCGTATTGACCATCTTTGCGAGCTGCTGATGTACTTTGTCACCTGTCAGCTGCATCTCCCGGCGCACTTTGCGAAGTGCCGGAGAGGCATCGTCTGCCACCTGGTCCTCGGAGAGGATGCAGCGTCGGATTTCCGCCGAAAGAGAAGGGACAGGATACAGGCAGTCGAAGAGGTCAAAGAGCACATCGGGCTTTTCTGCTGCCGGGTCTTCGTCCGCACTGCTTATGCCGGGCTGGTTTTTCTTTTCGGAGGCGGCATTTTTGCCGCTCTTTTTTACATTGGAGCTGCTTCTGGATTTGATCTCAGACCGCTCGCCGTCCTTGCTGAGGCCGTAATTTCTGATTCTTCCGACATTGTCCAAAAAGGAGGACAGCTGCAGGAGCTCCGGCATGGAAAGAGACGCGCCTACGGACAGCGCCCCGAACATATAATTGAAATCTCTGTTGTTCCCGAAAGAAATGGAGCCTTTCCGGAACAGGTGAGAGAGCGCGGACTCGGTCTGCGCCTGCGCATGTTCTATTTCAAACAGATTGTCCATCGGAACCAGCTCGCGGCACAGCTTCTTGCCGGGCTGAGAATCCGCGTGTTCTTCCAGACGGGAAATGATTTTGTCATATTCTACGATACGGAGTACTTTTTCGTTCATAAATCTTACCTGATGTTGTTGATCTTTGTAACTGTTCAGAATCCGGGAATCCTGAACAGTCCCTTTAATACAGCACAGAGTTAGTATAGCACAGGCAATAAGCGTTTGTCGAAAAGTAGTGGCAGAGGTTCCGGGCGGTTCTGAGCGTTACATGTACACGCCCTTCGAGGGGGTGTAACTTGTTACTATTCACAGTCTCCGCGTTCGAGGTGTTTTTGCATGTGTTTTTTCATGCAAAAACCCGAGTAAAACGGCGTTTGCCCATGCTCGAAGAGCATTTGGAATGGGCAAACGCAAGTTACTATCACAGTTCCGAAGGGACTGTGAATAGTAACTGTAACTTCTGAGCCGGGAGAGAGTCACCGGGGACGGGTTTTCAATTTTGATTTCAGATAGTATACTTGTTACAGTTCAGACTGTCTCGAAATATGAGACAACATGCGTCTGCAGGTATTTCCAATAAGCCATGTTTCCATCAGGACTTAGGTATTTTCGGGAAGAAACGATATGGAAGATAAGAAAAAGAATATCCCCAAGGATGAAAAAGACCTTCAGGATCCGGAAAATATAATCAGGAATTCCGAGGCGGATACGGAGGGCATCGTTGATTTCATGCATGAGGAAATCAAAAAGCGCCCCATGAACCGCAGAAAGTTTCTGAGGATGGCGAGGGAGACCCTGGCCGTTGCGGTCCTGTTCGGTGTAGTTTCCTGCCTTGTCTTTGCGATCCTGCTGCCGATCGTCAATAATGTTCTGAATCCGGACGGGAACACAATGCAGACTGTGACTCTCCCGGAGGAGAAGCCCAGCGAAGAACTCACACCGGAAGACATGGTGGAAAATGAGAGGAAAAAGGAAGCCTCTGAAGAGCGGCAGAAGATCAGTGAAGAACTGGACTCTCTTCTGGATGAAAAGATCATCGGTGTAGAACAATACAAGCGTATCACCATGTCTCTGCAGAAACTGGCTGCGGATAACGCCGGCATGATCGCTGCTGTATCGGGAATAACATCTGATACAGACTGGTTTGATGATGCCTACGAAAACAGAGATACGGCGGCAGGACTTGTGACTAAGAAAACAGACAAGGATATTTTTATCCTGGTACAGAGCCGCCGGATCGAGGACGCACACCGGATCCTGGTGACATTCCAGGACGGCACAGAGGCGGAGGCGCACATTGCAGGATCTGACAATATCACAGGGCTCTCTGTTCTTTCTGTTCCGACAGCTTCTGTTCCTGTGGGAAACCGGCTCCAGATCAAGGAGGCAGTGCTGGGATCTTCTATAAAATCAATCATTACCGGTGCGCCGGTGATCGCAATCGGCAGTCCTACCGGTACGCTGGGTTCAGTGATTTATGGAAATGTGACAAGTGCGGATGAAAATCTGGAACTTCTGGACAACGATCTGTGCCGCCTTTCCACAGATATTTACGGGAGCAATGATGCGACGGGATTTCTCATCAATCTCGACGGGGCAGTCGTGGGAATGATCGATATGAGATACCGGAACAGCAATATTCCCAATATGCTCTGCGCGGTCGGCATTTCCGAGCTGCGCCCCATCATCCGCCGCATGGAATCAGGCAGCACCAAGGCCTTTCTGGGAGTGAGCGGCATTGACGTCACCAAAGAAATCAGCGAGACCAACAATATACCGGTCGGCGTCTGGGTCACACATATCGAGGAAGATTCCCCGGCCATGGCGGCTGGCATCCAGAAGGGCGATGTCATTACAGGATTCGGAAAAAATGATATTTTCCATATGGCGGGACTGATCGTACAGCTTGAGGAAACCGAGCCGGGACAGAATGTGAATCTGCGGATCATGCGCCGCAACGGTGAAAGCTTTGAGGAAATCAAGGTAAACGTCACCACCCGGTAAGCGGCACATTAAGCAATAGTGAGCCTGTCAGTACGGATCATTGCGTCCTGCCCGAAACCACAACAGTTCGGGATACAGTAATTGATTTATCAACCAATATTTTTTATTATTCATGGGTAAATATTAATACCCGCTGTGTAATCATTACACTTAGAAAGAGAGCAGTAAAATGCGTTATATCAGTGACCTGAAGGATGGCAGCAGTGTAAAGGATATCTATCTTTGCAAAAAGAGGCAGTCTCTTGTAACCAGAGCGGGAAAGGCCTATGAGACGCTGACATTCCAGGACAAGACCGGGACCATCGATGCCAAGATCTGGGATCCGGACAGCATGGGGATCGGGGAATTCGGCGAGATGGACTACGTGGATGTTTCGGGAGAAGTGATCACCTTCCAGGGGCACCTGCAGCTCAATGTCCGCCGGGCCAGGCTCTGCCACGAAGGAGAATATGATCCTTCCGATTATCTGCCTGTTTCCGAACGGAATGTCGAAGACATGTACAAGACGATCCTGAAATTTGTGGATTCCATTGAAAACCCCTATCTGAAACAGCTTCTGGAGATGTTCTTTGTGGATGATGCGGAGTTTGTCAAGGCATTCAAGCTGTCTTCGGCCGCCAAATCCGTTCACCACGGCTTCATTGGAGGCCTCTGCGAACACACACTCGGCGTAGCCCAGCTCTGTCATTTTTACTGCAAGTGCTATCCTCTCCTCAAGCGTGATCTTCTCGTGAGTGTCGCCCTGCTTCACGATATAGGCAAGGTGCGTGAGCTCTCTGCCTTCCCCCGCAATGACTACACGGAGGAGGGACAGCTGATCGGCCACATTGTCATCGGCTGCGAGATGATCAACGAGAAAATAAAAGAGATAGACGGATTCCCGCCTGTCCTCGCAGCGGAGGTGCGCCACTGCATCCTCGCCCACCACGGCGAATATGAATTCGGTTCCCCCAAGAAACCCGCCATCATAGAGGCAGCAGCCCTGAACTTTGCCGACAACACCGACGCCAAGATGGAAATCTTCAAGGAGGCGATCATGGGAACCACTGTCGGCGAGGGCTGGATCGGCTATCAGAACTTCCTCTCCACCAATGTGAGAAAGACCACCATCTGATCACCGGGATCCGGAGAGACAAAGAAATGGATAAGGAAATACTGGAAATAAGGGATCTGTCGGAAGATTAGTTGTTGCTGCAGTCATCGTCCTGCACGCCATGCGCTATGCCGGCAGGTACTTTGACAATATGAAAAATGCGATTGAGACGGGATATGCCCTGTTTTCCAGAATGCTGAGTATCGCTTCCTTTCATCATAGAGGTATATATGAATGAATATTGTATTAAGCGGCAGAATTGATTCCTCAAATGCCCCTGATTGGGAGAAGAAGATCTGGGAAAAGCTGGCGGGAAAAGAAGGCGAACCCCTTGCAGTGGATACAGCACTGCTGGAATATATTTCCAGTGCAGGACTCCGTCTGATCCTGCGCCTAAAAAAGAAGAACCCTGACCTCCGCCTCATCAACGTCAGTCCGGAAATATATGAAATCCTGGATATGACCGGATTTACTGAGATCATACAGGTGGAAAAGGCTTATCGTGTCATCTCAGTGCAGGGATGTGAAGTAGTCGGGCACGGAGCTAATGGCACAATATACCGCATTGATCAGGATAATGTCGTCAAAGTCTATGATAATGCCGATGCGCTTCAGAATATTCTAAAGGAAAGAGAACTCGCCAAGCTTGCATTCATCCTCGGCATTCCCACGGCAATCTCCTATGATGTGGTCCGGGTGGGCGACAGCTATGGGTCAGTGTTTGAATTTCTCAATGCGCGTTCTTTTACCAGGATCCTTATAGAAGAACCGGATAAGCTGGACTGGTGTGTCCATGAGTATGTGAAAATGCTCCGCATCATTCACACGACCCTGGTCCCGGCGGGGAAGCTGCCGGATATGAAAAAGACAGTTCTTTCCTGGGCAGGATTCCTGAAGGACTATCTTCCAACGGAGGCAGGGGAAAAGCTGGTCTCGCTTGTGGAAGAAATACATCATGACGACCACATGATCCACGGAGACTACCACACCAAAAATCTGGTGCTGCAGAACGACGAGGTCTTTCTGATCGATATGGACACTCTTGCGGTCGGACACCCGATCTTTGAGCTGGGGAGCATATTCAACGCTTATAGTGGATTCAGTGAGATCGACCATACTGTGATCGAACGTTTCCAGGGTATTAATCTGGAAACCGGAAAGAAATTCTGGCACAAGTGTCTTGCGGCGTATCTGGTAACGGACAGTGAGGACAGGATCCGCGAAGTCGAAAACAAGGCCCGCATCATCGGCTATACCCGCCTGATCCGCCGCGCGATCCGCAGAAATGGGATGGAGACCGAGCAGGGCAGAAAGGAAATCGATCACTGGAGGAATGAACTGATCCAACTTCTGGATGAGACAGACACCCTTGTCTTCTGAGGACAGTCAGTACCCGATTTATGATAATGATCAGCGATAAAAAAAGCATCTGCCCGGTATTTTGGACAGATGCTTTTTGTTTTCAAGCTGCTTGTTCCGCCTTCGCCTGACTTGCTGTTTTATTCACATTTTGACATCAAATTCCCGGATATATGTTATCATATTTACGAGTCTTGCATCCATTTAAAAGAGAATGCCGTGTGTATGAAAGGAGAGCATAGAGATGTTTGCTTTTACTCACAACAATTTCAATGTATCCAACCTGGAAAGGTCACTGAAGTTCTACAAGGAAGCACTGGATCTGGAAGAACTCAGGCGCTACGAAGGAAGCGACTTCACACAGTGCTGGCTGGGAGATCACGGAGCTTCCAAGCATGAGCTGGAACTCACCTGGAACTGGGACGAAGAGGACATCCTCGATCTCGGAGATAAATTCCATCTCGCATTCAAGACAGACGATATGCAGGCAGCTCATGCTCTGCACGAAAAGATGGGATGTATCGTATTCGAGAACAAGGGCAGAGGCATTTATTTCATTGAGGATCCGGACAAATACTGGATCGAGATCGTTCCGGATAAGGAAAATCCAAACACCGTCTACTGGAAACCGGAGGATTAAATAATAAACAAATCTAATGAAAAGTACCCCCTGTACCGGATACGGCAAGCGCTGTGCCTTCATCCGGTACAGGGGGTATTTATTCTTCATCGCGCAAGACTCGCAAGCGAGTCTTGAATATTTATCGCGTGGGTTAAAGACCAGTCCTGAAAATCGGTTTGGAACACGGTTGATCAGTGCCGCCCTGTCTCTTCGGAAAAATCGCTGTAGACTTCGCAGTAACGGCAGGCAAAGGACATCGGTTCGTTTCCTGCATAAAGATGCGACACGTCGCCGATCCGCCGGGCGCGGAAGAGGGCTGAGCCCTGTTCCCTTTCTTCGGTGAAGAGCTCTGTGACGGAAGACGTGGGCATGGCCAGATTCTGCCACAGGAAGAAGGGGCTGGTCTTCCACAGGGCGGAGAGCAGCACGCAGGAGACACCCAGATGACAGAAGAAAGCCAGGGTCTCGCGGCTTTCCCGCTCGACACGGTAAAGCCCGTTTTCATGCACATAACCATAGGAGGCCAGCAGCTCATCGAAAGCATTCACGACCTGATCATATCGGGTGGGCATCTGGGATTTCAGATATATTTCAGATTCACGCCAGCCAAAGGGATCCATGAGTTCCGGATGACCTGCGTAGTAAACCTGCCCTATATCCCAGGGCCGGCGCAGGCGATATAGGCCTGTGGTATTGATTTCTCCATTTCCGGGAATATCCCCTTTTTCGGGAACAGCTCCCTGCGGGAATCCCTTTGCTTCACTTTCTGTAAGAGAGCTTTTCGAAGCGCCTGCAGGAGGCTCAGGTTTTACATTGGGATAGGCTGCAAGGAGTTCCGGCGTCCTGTTGAGATCCACCGGTGCGTCAAATTCCTCCAGCCAGTCCAGTGTCTTTGCTGTCATTCCGGCTGTCTTCATACAGAAGGATGCTGTCTCCTGCGCCCGCCCCAGCGGTGAGACAAAGCAGTGATCCATACCCAGGGAAGGAGCAGCCTGTGCCAGAAGCGCCGCTTCCCGCCTTCCTTTTTCTGTCAATGTATCTGTCGAATAATCCGGCTCCGCATGCCGTATAAATAATAGACGCATTCTTCTATCCTTTCATGCCATATATAATCTAAATCCTGTTTCTATATCTGTTCTGCCATTGTAACACAGATTTTTAAATAATCGCTCGGAAAGAATATGATGAATGCTGCAGGTGTACAAATGAAAATGTTTTTTAGCTGCCTATGCTGCAGAGAGAATCTATTTGAATTTTGCATTCAATGACAAAGAATTGTTTAAAATATAAAATATATCTAATGCAAAAAGCCATGTTGGTTTTCATTTGTATCATAAACAGGAAGTTAGAGGGATATCATTGCCATTAAACCAATGGTCACTGTTTATTATTCAGTCTCAAGTAAAAAGAAGCCAGACGCAGTTTCTGATAAAAGAGAAGTTCGTTATCGGGTTTTTTTTTAATATGAGTATTTGTACCTTTGAGTATATCGTCTAATCTGACTCCAAACAGATTGCAAAGCGCGTACAGATGATCAGTACTTGGAATATTAACTCCTTCCATCCAACGGTAGACTGTCTGCACACAGGACAGACCAAGATATTCCTGAATATCTGTCGGTTTTAATTTGCGGCAAATCATTAAAGCCTTCAGCATGTTTGCGGTAGATTCCTTATCTATCACAGGGTAATAATTGTCACTCATGGTCAGCCTCTTGAGAAGTCTTTACAGCATAAAATATTCGCAAGGACAAAAGAGAAAAAACGCTCGAAGGCGTTTTTTCTCTCCGGAGGTTTGTGCCGCAAGACGGCCCAAATCTCCGCGAATCCTTCACCGTTTTCACCTCCGCGAAAATAATTCAGGGTGCCGCTCTGACGAGCGGCATGGCAGGAAAGAGAAAAAGTCTGTTTTGCAAACACTGTATTGTATTATTATTATCTATAATACGTCGTTTCTAAAATTGAGCAGTTTTACTGACGGACACTTTCTCAATGTTCATATCCCAGAAGTTCGCACAAAACCGTTAAGGTAAAGAATTATCATAAAAGGGAGTACGGGCATTATGAACTATGGCTACATCAGAGTATCAAGTAAGGAGCAAAACACAGACAGGCAAATAATTGCTCTTAATTCCTGCCAAGTCCCCATCCATTCCATCTTTACAGACTATCAGTCCGGAAAGGATTTTTCTCGACCTGCATTCAAAGAGATGCTGCAAAAATTAAGAAAAGGGGATCTGATCGTAATTAAAAGCATTGATCGCCTTGGACGCAATTATGATTGTTAACTCTTCATTAAATTACGCCTAACTGAATATGGGGTTCAAAAGTCACTGAAAAAGCCCGGATTTATGCGATTTTCATTGCATTGATCCGGGCTTTG
>Ga0256407_10004484_pt1 | contig 23255 bp, 16 predicted proteins | sample RumenRJG_04DNA_FD_193489 | JGI IMG/M metagenome (GOLD analysis project Ga0256407, IMG submission 193489) | Bovine rumen microbial communities from Lethbridge, Alberta, Canada - RJG_04 | ecosystem: Host-associated > Mammals > Digestive system > Stomach > Rumen | place: Canada: Alberta... | reverse complement strand
GATACGTAAATTGGCGGTCAGGTCGAGCTCACGAGCCAGGTTGCGTAACACGCTCTGGAAGAAGGTGTCGATGGTCTCTACGCGGAAGTAGTTGTAGTTGTGGAGTAGTAGATGAAGAGCAAGGCCTGCATTCTTGGTGACGGTGGGACGAGAAAGCCCCGTCTCCGCAAGGATACGATCCATATAGGCGTTGGAGTCGGGGAGGTCCTTCCAGATGCCATAAAGCTGGCTGAGTATACGCATCTTCATCTCTTCCGTAGCCTTGTTGGTGAAGGTTACGGCCAGGATGTTACGATAGCAAGTCGGGTTCTCTATCAGCAACTTGATATATTCTACGGCCAGTGTAAAGGTCTTTCCTGAACCTGCACTGGCCTTGTATACGGTGAGCGGTTTTACCATCTGCGGAATAGTTCTATGGTGAATTTACAACCAAAGCTTTGAAAACTGGTATTCAGGAAACTAGCAAAGATTCCTGTCGAGAAATAGCGGTTCTGGAAGCCATAGCCGACTTCGAAATAAGGTCGTGTGTGTTCGATGGACAATGCGCTTAGATAGATGCGCTCCGTCTCTACGATACGTCCAACGAGAGGTACCCACGACAACATTAGCAGGGGAGAGTCGTATGACACATGCCCACGCACGTAGTAATTGGACTCGTTGTACCATCGGCTGTCAACCAGTTGGAACTGTCCTGACCAGTCATCCTCCCAACCCGTCGCCAAGTTGTTGTCATGGAAGTTGGAGTAGTCTACGAAAAAGTCCGTACTGCGATGGGTATAGAAACCTGCACCTGCACGCATGTTCAAGATACGCACACTCTTGTTCTGGTGTTTATAGACGGCATCAAACTCCCAACGCTCATAATTCATGTTTGAGTGAAATATATTACTGATGCTTCGCTCGTAATTTGCGGTGAGCGTAGGGCCTTTCTGCCAGGGACGCAGATGAACGGACAACGTTGGCGCAAAACTGTGATAGCGGTTAGGAAGACCCGCCTCGTCCATCTTGTCAGGGGCTATACTCCAACGACGGTGATAGACAATACCAGTAGTGAACTCCAACCAGTCGAAGGCTGCGATATGGTTGACGAGCTGCAGGTATTCGTTCTTGAATTCAGGCATCGGTACCGTATCACCCATGACTTTCTGGAAAGCATCGGAGAGTGCGGCGTTCGATGTGTGGTCACCGTTAGCCCATGTAAACTCTACATAACCGTTACGCTTGGGGTTGTAGGTCATCCGAAGGGGAACATCGTAGTAGAATAGCTTCTTCTTGAAACTGTAACCGAACTTAGGATTAAGCGTCAGGTAGCGGTGCGTGTTCCAGGCATAGCGCAGACCGAAATCCAGTTTATATGATATGCCTGACGACGAGCTATAACCCATATACAATGGGTTAAGGAGTGGTGAGACGTTCAGTGAGACATTCTCTATTTGAGTTTCCTTGCTACTCATCAGATTATCACCAACGAAATCCCAGGCGGCATCCTTCAGACGCGTGCTGCGTTTTTGAATGGTATCAGTCTCCTCCTCTTCAATGGTTTCCTTATGAAAGTCTTCAACGATACGCCTCTCTTCTTCATCTAATGGCACGGGACGCAGCTTTTCCATCAAGGTAAGATCTTCAATATCGTTGAGGGAGTCGGGGAGTGTTACGGGACAATTAAAGTAAGACGACACATGCGCCTTTATATTGTTTCCTAGAAACTTGAATGTTGCATCTGTGGTACACTGGTCGGGTAGTGGGCTGAATGGGTTGCGCTGGTCCATCAGGGTTTTGACATCAAAACTAATCATGTCATATTCTCCCTGAAATTCTAAGCTCAATATTCGTCCTGAAGCAATGTCTACTATAGCTTCACCCTTAATCAGTCGGGTATTACTGCTGCGGGGGCGGAACTTGATGGTGGCATAACTGCCAATGTTGGTGACGCGGTATTTATAGAAGAAACGATTGGTACGGTGAAAAGGTGAGAGAACACCGTCTGGATAAAGTTGGACGGCATAGAGATTGGGGGTGATAAACTCATAGATGGCAGGCATCACGTCGCGCTGATGCGGAACGGTGCTACAGAAAACCTGACGTTTGATGTCGAAGCTGCTGGCACCATGATGTCTGAGTTTAGTGTAAGCCTCACCGATGTAGTCTCTGTCACCTTTGGCAATGCTATACATGGTGGGAATGACCCATAGCAGCGCATTGCGGCGCTTCGTACTGATATGACATTTGATATACACGTTCTTCTCACCGTCAACAATTATTTCGGAGTGTTCATAATAGTTCCACATGCGGTTGATGAGAATGGAATCTACAGTACGATTAGACGCATAACAAATGCTGGACATGAGTGTCATCATGCCCAGCATTATTATCTGTAGTATGTGCTGTTTCTGATTCACGACCCCAAAAGTACAAAAAAATTCTGGAGTCGCAAAACATTTAGCCTAAATATTTCATCAAAATACGTGCATTACCTGAGTCACGCAACTTGGCAATACTTTTCTCACGAATCTGACGGACACGCTCACGGGTCAGACCTAGCTGGTCACCAATCTCCTCCAGACCTTTCTCGTGACAACCAATGCCAAAGCACTCGCGAATGATAGTAATCTCACGCTCTTTGAGAACCTTCTGCAGTACGGTATTCAGTTCTTGGGCCATAGACTCATGGTCAACCTGACGGTCCGTACGTGAGTCGTCACCAGAGGCCATCACGTCGAGCATACAGTTGTCCTCACCATCCTGGAAAGGAGCGTCAATAGAGACATGGTGACTGTCAGCCTGCATAGACTGGGCTATCTTCTCCTCGTCCATATTGGTGGCATCGCTCAACTCTGAAACAGATGGGTGGCGCTGGAACTCCTGCTCGAAACGGTTAATCTCATGGCTAATCTTGTTCAGACTGCCTACCTGATTCAGAGGCAGACGCACGATGCGGCTCTGCTCGGCAATAGCCTGCAGAATGCTCTGGCGAATCCACCATACAGCATACGAGATGAACTTAAAACCACGTGTTTCATCAAATTTCTGTGCGGCCTTGATGAGGCCGATGTTACCCTCGTCAATCAAGTCAGTCAACGTCAGTCCCTGATGCTGATACTGCTTGGCTACGGATACCACGAATCGCAGGTTGGCAGTGACCAACTTGTCCTTGGCGCGCTCGCCTTCAGGACCGCCCTTGCGTATCTTCTGAGCCAGCTCGATCTCCTCGTCGATGCTGATCAGTGGCGCACGGCCGATTTCCACCAGATACTTATCCAGTGCCTCACTAGAGCGATTCGTAATACTCTTTTGAATCTTTAATTGTCTCATGTTTTACTCCTTAATTCCTTTCTAACTGCCTGATATTCAGCAGTGTGTCAAAACTATTACCTTATAAAGCGGTGCAAAGTTACAAAAAATACCAATACGTTGTTCTCCGAACCTGCTTATTTAACTTTTTTTTTATTCTTTCCGTTGCCCCTTACCGTTGTTCTTTCCGTTACGCTTGCCATAACGTTTTCTGCCACCTTTCCCTCTTGTACTCTTTCGTGCTGATACAACCTTGTATTCCGGACCTTCACCAAGGACTTCGGGGAGTGGGTTCTTCTGAATGTCCTTTTCAAGGAACCGTTCAATGTTGGAGAAGTAGCGCATGTCCGCTTCCGACACAAAGGTGATGGCCACGCCATCGCGCTGGGCACGGGCAGTACGACCAATACGGTGAACATAGTCTTCGGCATCGTGGGGTACGTCGTAGTTGATAACCATCAAGATGTCGTCGATATCGATACCGCGTGCCACGATGTCGGTAGCCACGAGCACGTCGACCTGTCCTGTCTTGAAGCGGTACATCACATCGTCACGCTCAGCCTGCGAGAGGTCGGAGTGCATGGGGGCACAGTTTATCTTCATGTGCTTTAGCTCACGGGTGATGTCCTTCACCTTGTCTTTCTTGCCAGAGAAGATGATGACGCGCTGTAGTTCTCCGGCCTTGAAGAGGTGTCGGACGATGCCCAGTTTCTGGGGCTCATAGCAGATGTAGGCGGACTGTTGAATCTTCTCGGCAGGCTTGGAGACGGCAATCTTCATTTCTGCAGGATGGTTCAGCAAGGTTCGCGCCAATTGTTGTATCTTATCAGGCATCGTGGCTGAGAACATGATGGTCTGGTGGCCCTCCGGCAACATCTTGGCAATCTGCAGGATATCGTCAGAGAAACCCATGTCGAGCATGCGGTCGGCCTCGTCGAGCACGAAGAACGACAGGCGACTTAGGTCCACGTGTCCCATGCGGATATGCGAGAGCAGACGACCGGGGGTGGCGATAATCACATCGGCTCCCATCTTCAGACCTTTCGTCTCTACATCGAAACGATTGCCATCGTTACCACCATAGATGGCAACGCTGCTGATGCCGTCGAGGTAATAGCCGAAGCCCTGCATGGCCTGGTCAATCTGCTGGGCTAGTTCACGGGTAGGCGACATGACGATACAGTTGACAGCATCCTTTGGGAAACCGCCGTCATCAAGCATGCTAAGGATAGGCAGCAGATAGGCTGCCGTCTTGCCTGTTCCGGTCTGTGCTACACCGATAAGGTCTTGACCGTCAAGTATTTTGGGAATGCACTGTTCCTGAATGGGTGTCATCTCCTCGAAGTGCATGTCCCATAATGCATCGAGGATGTTATCGTTCAAATATGTTTCTTCAAATGTCACTTAACTCTAATCTTTAATCTTTAATATTTAATCTTTCATCTTTCATTTAATTCGGTGCCTGTCTATAACAATAGTAGGCAATGAAGGCATACAGGATGTTTGGAATCCATGCTGCCAGAATGGGTGGCGTGTCGGCATTGATGGCAAAGGTCGCACTCACCGTCTGTAATAGAATATAGGTAAACGACAGGGCCAAGCCGATACCCAGGTACATTCCCATGCCGCCTTTACGCTTGCGTGACGACAGCGACACACCGATGATTGTCAGGATGAATGACGCAAAGGAGGTGGCTATGCGTTTGTGGTACTCCACCTCATACTGCACCACATTCGACGAACCGCGTTGCTGCTGTTTGGAGATGTAACGTTTCAGTTCAGGCGAGGTAAACGTTTCCTGCTGACCTTTGGAGAACACCAAGTCCATAGGCTCCATCTGTATCAGTGTGTCTATCTCATAACCGCTTTTTATCTCCTCGCGCATACCTTTCAGCGTACGGATTTTGTAGTTACGGGCTTTCCAGTGGTAGCGCTCCTCAGCGATGGTGTCATACTGGATGACGTTGGCATTCATCTGCGAGACCATCTTCTTGTTCTCAAACTTATACAGCGCAAAGCCATAGCCTGTCTTGCGGATGTCGTCGTATTGCGAGATATAGGCCACCACACCCTTGTCCACCATCAGCTGGATGTTCGATGCCGACGTGTTCTTTTTGTTGTTCTTGTAAAGCGATTCAAAGTCATGGCGCACTACCGTCCCTTTAGGAATAACATACGAGCCCAAGTAGAAGTTCAGCAGGGCGATGAGCGCTGCAGAGATGAGATAGGGGCGCAACAGCCGCTTAAAGCTCATGCCGCTGGCCAGCATCGCGATAATCTCTGAGTTACCAGCCAGTTTGGAGGTGAAGAAGATGACGGCAATGAATACGAACAACGGTGAGAAGAGGTTGGCGAAGTAAGGAACGAAGTTGGCGTAGTAGTCGAAGACAATGGCGCGCAACGGTGCATTGTTGGAGGTGAATTTCGCCAGGTTCTCATTGACATCGAAGACAATGGATATCGAGATAATAAGGATGATGGAGTACACATAGGTGCCTATGAACTTGTTGATGATATACCAGTCCATACGCTTGACATGTCGCAGCGGATTGTATTTCGACTGCCACAACAGCGCCAGCATTCTCTGTGCTTTCTTTAGTTCGTTAAGTGGTAGCAAATTTCTCACTTTTCTCTCTTCCCTTTTACCTTCTTCGTCCTAAGTTGTCGATGACACTACGTTTCCACTGTGTGAAGTCACCTTGTTCTATATGTGTGCGCGCGTCAGTGACCAGTCGTAGGTAGAATGCCAGATTGTGTATCGACGCTATCTGCATGGCCAACAGCTCCTGTGCCTTAAACAGGTGGTGCAGGTATGCCTTGGAGTGTATGCGGTCAATGTCGCAACCGTCCGGATCGATGGGCGAGAAGTCGTCCTGCCACTTCTGGTTGCGCATGTTCATCGTACCCTCGTAGGTGAACAGCATAGCATTACGGCCATTGCGGGTAGGCATCACGCAGTCGAACATATCGACACCACGCTCGATGGCTTCCAGAATGTTTTGCGGCGTACCGACACCCATCAGATAGCGGGGACGGTCCTTGGGCAGGATATCGTTGACAACCTCTATCATCTCGTACATCACCTCCGTTGGTTCACCGACAGCTAGTCCGCCGATAGAGGCACCGCCGCCGTCGTTCAGTCTGCCCAATACATCGCAGACATGCTTGGCAGCATCCTGTCGCAGGTCTTTGTAGGTGCAGCCCTGCACGATGGGGAACAGTGTCTGGTTATGGCCGTACAGCGGTTCCGTCTCGTTGAAGCGCTTCACGCAACGTTCCAACCAGCGCTGGGTCAACTTCAGCGAGTTTTTGGCATACTGGTAGTCGCTTTGTCCCGGGGGACACTCGTCGAACGCCATCATGATGTCGGCACCGATGATGCGCTCTGTATCCATCACATTCTCTGGTGTGAAGATATGTTTTGAGCCGTCGATATGACTGCGGAACTCACAACCTTCTTCCTTCAGTTTACGGATACCTGTCAGCGAAAATACTTGGAAGCCACCACTGTCCGTCAGGATGGGACGGTCCCACGTATTGAATTTATGCAGACCACCAGCCTTGCGCAGGATGTCTAGACCTGGACGTAGGTACAGATGGTAGGTGTTGCCCAGAATAATCTGAGCCTTCACCTGCTCGCGCAACTCCGAGAAGTGGACACCTTTCACTGAACCCACCGTACCGACGGGCATGAAGATGGGGGTCTTAATCTGTCCGTGGTCTGTGGTAATCAGTCCTGAGCGGGCACTGCTACACGGGTCGTTATGTTGTACTTCAAACGTCATTAGTCTTTCTTTTCGTCTTTTTTATCATCTTCGGGAATGGTGAAGTCTAGTGGGTGCTCCACCACCTCGTCAGTCAGGGCGAATTTCCATACATCTTGCACGTTCTCGACATAGTGGAAGGTGACGCCTTTCAGATACATCTCCGGAATCTCGTTGATGTCCTTCTCGTTCTCCTTGCACATCACGATGTCGGTGATGCCAGCACGCTTGGCAGCAAGAATCTTCTCCTTGATACCGCCTACGGGCAGTACCTTGCCACGCAACGTTATCTCGCCTGTCATGGCAGTGTTCTTGCGCACCTTGCGCTGGGTCAATGCCGAAGCAATACTGGTAGCGATGGTGATACCAGCCGACGGACCGTCCTTGGGCGTGGCACCCTCTGGTACGTGGATATGGATGTTCCAGTGGTCGAAGATGCGGTAGTCAATACCCAGCACGTCGACATGTGCCTTGACATACTCCAGCGCAATCACTGCAGACTCCTTCATGACATCGCCCAGATTGCCGGTCAGTGTCAGTTTTCCAGCTTTGCCCTTTGACAGCGAAGTCTCAATGAACAGTATCTCACCGCCCACGCTGGTCCATGCCAGTCCGGTAACGACACCGGCGTAGGCGTTGCCCTGATAGATGTCACGATAGAAAGGCGGTTTACCCAGCAAGTCCTCAATCTCTGTCGGAGTAATCTTCTCATAGGGAAGTTCACCGCTCTCTGCCTTCTTGAAGGCCAGCTTGCGCAGGGCTTTGTTTACCTGTTTCTCCAGCTGGCGAACGCCGCTCTCGCGGGTGTATTGTTCAATGATCTTCTCGATGGCGGCCTTGTTGAAGGTCAGGTGCTTGTCGTTCAGACCGGTATTGTCCTTCTCCTTGGGCACCAGGTGGCGCTTGGCAATCTCGTATTTCTCCTCCGTGATGTAGCCGCTGACCTCGATAATCTCCATACGGTCGAGTAGGGGACGGGGAATGGTGCCGAGGTTGTTAGCAGTGGCAATGAACATCACCTTTGATAGGTCGTAATCTACGTCCAGATAGTTGTCGTGGAAGGCATTGTTCTGCTCTGGGTCGAGCACTTCTAGCAGTGCCGAGGCAGGGTCTCCATTGTGCGTGTTCTGTGTCACCTTGTCTATCTCGTCAAGGATGAATACGGGGTTTGAGCTGCCTGCTTTCTGAATGTTCTTGATGATGCGGCCTGGCATAGCACCGATATAGGTACGGCGGTGACCGCGAATCTCAGCCTCGTCGTGCAGTCCACCTAAGCTGACGCGCACATATTTACGTTTCAAGGCATCGGCTATCGACTTACCCAGTGAGGTCTTACCGACTCCCGGTGGACCGTAAAGGCAGAGGATAGGTGACTTTAGGTCGCCACGCAACGACAGCACGGCGATGTATTCCAGAATGCGCTCCTTGACTTTCTCCATACCATAGTGGTCGCGGTCCAGTATCTTCTGGGCACGTTTCAGGTCCAGATCGTCCTTGGTATATTCTCCCCATGGTAGGTTTACCAGCGTCTGCAGGTAGGTCAGTTGCACGTTGAAGTCGGGTGAGTTTGGATTCACTTGATCCAACTTCTCCAATTCCTTGTAGAAATACTTCTCGATGTCTTCCGGCCACTTCTTGTTCTTGGCTTTCTCCAGCAGTTCCTTCTTCTCCGGTGTACTCTCGTTGCCCATCTCCGCCTGCAGGTTTTTGATTTGCTGCTGCAGGAAGTAGTTGCGCTGCTGTTCGTCAATGTCGTCACGCGTCTTGTTGCGGATGTCCAACTTCAGACTCTGCAGGTTAATCTCGCGGTTCACGATGCGCATGCAGCTGAATAGGCGTTCCTTGATGCTGTCCATTGTCAGCAGTGCCATCTTCTCCTTCACGCTAAACGGCATATTCGAGCAGATGAAGTTCAGGGCCATGATATTGTTACCCACATTTTTGATGGCAAACGAGGCCTCCTCCGGTATGTCGTCACTCATGTGAATATACTCGGCGGCTTGGTTGCGCAGATCTTCTATGGCGGTCTTGAACTCCATATCGTGTTTGTCGGGTTCCTCCTCAGGGGCGGCAGCTGCACGACCAATCATGTAGGGCTGGTATTTCAATAGTTCCATCAGACGCATACGTCCCAAACCTTGGACGATGGCAGTAATATTGCCATTTGGCAGGGTTAGTATCTTTAGCACCTTGGCAAAGACGCCCATATCGTAGAGATCCGCACGGATGGGACTCTCCACCTCAGGGTCTCGCTGGCATACCACGCCAATCAGACCATCTTTCTTCTCGGCCTTGCGAATCAGCGACATGCTTGACTCACGACCAATAAGGATGGGTGATACTACTCCGGGGAACAAAACCAGATTGCGCACGGCCAGAATGGGCAGTGCGTCAGGCATTTCCATGTTTGTCAGGTCGCTGTAGTCGCCCTCTACATCGGCAATCATCGAGAACGACCTGTTCTTGTTATCCATGTACATTGTAATTTTATCTTCCATAATGAGGTGCAAAGGTACAACATTTTCTTGAAATAACACGCACGCGATAAGATATTTTAATATCTTCCGAATGAAAATGTATGAAAGAGGGTCATAAAAAAGAGCCCGCAGCATGATGACTACGGGCTCATTCTAGATGGAATTAAAGCAGAATGTCAATTCATGACGACTACGTTTATTACTTGATAACTAACGCGCGGTCGATGGCGTCTTTCAGGGCAACGGCGTGAGCTGTATTTCCTGTAGCCAGCTTCTTCTGCAGTTGTTTGAGCGCCTGCAGGACATAGGGGCGTTGGTTGTTATTCAAATGGCTGATGAGCGTGTTGACGTATTGCGTCTGCAACGTCTTGCGATAAGGGGTGAGGTTGGCTTGTGTCGCGTCTTTCATAATCAGACGGCTCAGGTCAGCAAGATATTCATCGGCCTTGTAGAGGTCGTTGAGTGAATACAGTCGGTAGATGAGACGTGCGATGTTGCGAGTAGCAACAGGTCGGGTGAGATCGTTGGGGTCGGCCTCCAGACGCTTGGCATAAGGCACATTGCGCAACCAGGTGGGCTCGTTGAAGATGTGGCGCTCCACATATTGCATGGCTTTCATCTGCTTCTCACGAGGCTGAGGACGATAAACGTCGCCTTGTTCGTCGATGGTTTTGAAGTTTTCCAGCTGGCCACCGATGTTGTTGATGACGTGGCCATTATAGCGCTGGAATTGGTCCTGAATCTCGTCATACATACTTCTGAGGTTCTCGTTATAGATGTCATCCTCGGAACGGGTCCATTCGGGCAACTTCAGAATTTCACGTTTCAGATTCAGAATGCCGTATTCGCTGGCCTTGACTGCATCGTCGCCTAAGTCTTCAGTCTGACGGCGAGGGTCGTCTTGGTCGGTTTCACCATCACCCCACCAGAGACGCGGATTGTCAGCCACACCTTCTTTCGTGAACAAGGATTGTAGGGCCCGATAGTCTGCATCTTCATCCTCTGCATCGAGCATAGGCGTATAGCCCCATTGGATGGCCCATATGTCATAATCATTAATACGTGGGAAGATTTCATGCTGTGTCATGCCGTCTTCAGGCTGTGCCACGTAGTTGAATCGGGCATAGTCCATGATGCTGGGTGTGTGGCCGTGTTCCTCAACCCATGCCTTGTCGCGCAGTTTCTCGACAGGTACCGAACTGGAGGCACCGAAGTTGTGACGTAGGCCGAGTGTGTGGCCGACCTCATGCGAGGAAACGAAGCGGATGAGCTGTCCCATCAACTCCTCGTCGTAGTGCATTTTACGGGCTGCCTCGTCAATGGAAGAGGCCTGTACCATATACCAGTCGTGAACGAGTGACATGACATTGTGATACCAGCAGATGTGACTCTCTAGAATCTCACCAGTGCGAGGATCGCTGACATGAGGTCCATAGGCGTTGGCGATAGGCGAAGCCAGATAGCGGATGACAGAGTAGCGAGCGTCTTCCATAGACATCAGACTGTCCTTGCCTTCAGGCCACTCAAGGGCATAAATGGCATTCTTGAAGCCAGCTTTCTCAAAGGCCTTCTGCCAGTCGTTCACACCAGCGATGAGGTATTTACGCCATTGCTTGGGCGTGGCAGGGTCAATGTAGTAGACAATAGGCTTGATGGGTTCAACAAGTTCGCCGCGACGCATCTTCTCGACATCCTCAGGGCGTGGCTCTAGGCGCCAGCGACTGATATAGCGCTTCTCTTTCACACGTTGCTGTCCGTCATTATAGCTATTGAAACCATGGGTGAAATAACCGACGCGCGGGTCGTAGAAACGGGGTTTCATCAGATTGGTCGGAAGCAATACAAACGAGAGGTTGATGCCGAACGTTACCCTGTCTGTACTCCGTGCTGAGGCGAGTCGTCCATTGGAATTATAGGTTTTCACTAGGCGCACTTCGGTATTCAGGGGGAAAGATTTGATGTCCTCAACGTAAGACAATTCCCTGAACATATTGGTAAGCTGGAATTGCGACTTCACATATCGAGGCAGAGCTGTATTGGGATTGTCCTCAGTGAGGAAACCTGTCACCTTGATCTTGTAGAGCTTGTTAGTATGAGACTCTATCTTGAACGAGGCAATGATAGGATTTTCGTTGGAGACGATGATGGCTTTGTTGATACTTTGTGTAGAATCGCTCACGTTGACAAAGAGTCGTACGCGTAGCAACAGTTGGTCGTCGACACCTTTTTGGAAATAGACGGTCTGCTGACTAATCATCTCGCCTCCAAATAGACCGCTACCGGAAGGAGTAGATGTAAAGCGCGTGGTGTTGAGGAAGTCGCATCCAATGAGTGAGTCAGGAATCTCGAAGAACCAGTCGTTCTCCTCTTTCAGCACGTTGAACATACCTTTACGGTATAGACTGTATTTGGGAGCAGGCTTCTGGGCGAGACTCATGGCCTCCTTCGGGTCAAACTTCCCTGCTGGTGTGATTTGCCAGCGGTTGCCGTCATCGGCTGTCTTATGGCTATTGATGACAATCCGGTTAGAGTCGTTGGTGTTGATATATAGCGACTGTCCCTCTTTGTTGGTTGTAGACAGCATATATTTGTACTTGCCGTCAGCCTGACTTTTGTCAAAGGTAAGGGCTGCACCGATATGGTCAACAAATGTACCATCAGCACTCAGAAATTTCTTGGCAGTCGGACTGTAGAGATAGTGCTTCCCATTGAAGAAGATGAAGGCAAAAGATTTGTCCTTCGTTGGTGCGTCAGGACGGAGTTGTAAGGTGGTGAGACCTGTCCCTGCGGCATTCATCACCATAGTGCCCCGTTTACTGGTAAACGTGTACAGCTTTTTGTTGCTGAATTCTTTTGACGTCTTGTCTTTCTTGTTTTTCTTTACTTGTTCGGCTTTGGGCTTTGCCGAATCCTTTTTCATCTCGGCCCTTGTCGTCATGCTAATCATGGCGAAGGCCAGCATCAGAGTTAATACTTTGTTCATTGTCCTATTAATTAGTTTTTCGGGTGCAAAAGTACATAAAAGAAATGAACTGACCATGCGATGAGTCCTTTTCTTATTATGAAAAAATATTAATGCGTGCTGTTCAGCGGCATTAATTGGGAGAAAATTTGTCAATATTGGTAAAAAACACTATCTTTGTGCTCTGTAAACGTAAAGGTTATGTTTCAATTCAAGCAGTTTACCATAGAGCAAGAGCTGTGCGCCATGAAGGTGGGTACCGATGGCGTATTGCTAGGAGCGTGGGCGCACGGCGGACGACGGGTGCTGGACGTGGGCACGGGAACGGGTGTCATTGCCTTAATGATGGCGCAGCGCTGTCTTGAGGCACAGGTGACGGCGATAGATATTGACGAGAGGGCGGTCAAACAGGCACGTCAGAACGTTTTGCAGTCACCTTTTGTCGAGCGCATTAGCGTACTGCAGCAGGCCGTGCAGGAACATCTGGGCGAATATGAGTCCATAGTGAGCAATCCGCCTTTTTTCATAGATTCACTACAGGCTCCCGACGAGCAGCGGAACATGGCGCGCCATACTGCCACACTGTCGTACGGAGAACTGATGAAGGCTGCATACCGCTTGTTGACTGATGATGGAGAGTTCTCTGTGGTGGTGCCATTTGACTACCGTCATAGAATGGAGGACGAGGCAGTCTTCGTGGGCTTCTTCCCCAGCAGGGTTTGTGGGGTTAAAACCACTGAAAGAAAGCCCGCCAAGCGTTATCTGTTAGCATTCAGGAAACATCCCTGTCCCTGCGAAAAGACTGAAATAACCATTGGAGATGAAGCGTATAATAGGCTGACGCAGGACTTTTACCTTAATGGGTGAGAAAACCTGTCTTGACGAACTCCGTAAATTGGTCTTGATAGCCGTTGAAAACATTAACGTCCACTTCACCTGTGATGCCATCGACACGACCGTCGGGACATAGTTGCCAATAAGCCAGCTTGACGTCTGGCTTATACTGGCTATAGCGGGCTATCCAGACGTTATATTTTTGTTTGATATCCGTGGCGTTTGCCATGTGACGGTTGACGAACATCTGACTGACGTAAAGGATAGGTCGCATGCCCGTGCGCCTCTCTACATATTCCATAAAGAGACGAATACGCTTCATGAGCACGTCAGAGCCACCAATCTTCTTGATTTGAGCGTCGGTGGGTTCCACATCGAGCACAGGCGGGAAGTCGCCCTTGCGGAATAGCGTGTGGTTAACGAAGTATTTGGCCTGCAACTCTGCCGAACTCTTCAAGGAGAAGAAATGGTAGGCACCGACATGGATGCCCTGCTTCTTAGCCTTCATATAGTCGGTCATGAAATAACGGTTGCGGATGGTGGTGCCTTCGGTAGACTTAATGTAAATAAAAGAGACGGGGAATGTACGCCCTTGTGTGTCGTGACGTTTGCCCAGTGAGGTAATGCGAAGCTTCGAAAAATCAATGCCATAGCGCTTGCGCCCTTTCTCATGCTGATGGCGCGAGATATCGATGCCGTAGATACGCTCTGTCGTATATTTTAGTTTCTCTCCCAAGAACTTTCCAGCCTTCCATTCACCGATGCGTAACTGGTGGTTAGGTGAGGACTCGAAGCCAAAACCTTGTAATTGGTCGTCCTGCCAGAATCCCTCCTTGTGACAGCCGTCCCATTCGTCCATTGTTCCCTGTCCGCAGGCCTGCAAGAAGGAGTCCATCTGTCCTTGGTAGATGCCTTGTTCGTCAATGCGGATGGCAGTGACCACGGTGTCGGCATCCCACACCGCAGAAACGATGCGTCCCCGCCAGTCACGTGCAATACCCTTTCCGTTAAGTGAACCTACCAAGAAGTGTCCCGCTTTCCAGTAACCGCCAGCAATTTTGACAGCGGGCATGGGGCGGTCCTTCGCCGCAATGCGGACGGTGTAGCAAGCTTTGCTTGGTTTGCTGGCTTTTCTCGCTTTCTGCTTGAGGACCTCATTATAACGTGCCACGAGATGATAGCCCTCGTCAGAGACATTATGCACCTTGAAATAGTAGCGCATCTCGTCCATTTCTGCATGGATGCGTGCTTGCTGTGTAGAGTCGATGGCGGTGTTGGCGACGTAGCGTATCTCCACCTTGTCGGGAATGCGTGGCGGGGTAGCTGGGTAGCGGTTGTGAAAGGGGTTGAGTGGATTGATAAGAGCCACCACTGCCATGATGAGGATGTCGGCAATGGTGGCTATGGAACGAATCTTTTTCATTTTTCTTCCTCCAACCATGAGTCAAGGAGTTGACGGGCAATAGACAGTTTCTCAGGAATGTGGGGCAGATGGTTGCGGTCAAACCAGGCTCCCTTAGACAACTCGGAGCGCTGTAGGTGTATCTTACCTGAGTCGTAGTCGGCAGTGAAACCGACCATCAATCCACAAGGGTAGGGCCACGGTTGACTTCCGAAATATTTCAGATTGGTGATGTGCAGCCCCGTCTCTTCCATGACCTCGCGATAGACGGCTTCTTCCAGTGTCTCGCCAGTCTCCACGAAACCAGCAACCAGTCCGTAGTGGTCGTCGCGGAAATTGTTGGCATGCACCAGCAGTACCTCGTCGCCTTTGCGAACTAGTACGATGACGGCAGGTGCCAGGAACGGCCATATCTCCTTGCCGCAGTGCTCGCACTTTTTGGAGATGGCGGTGTCGAAGTGCATGGTACCTCCGCAGACACCACAGAACTTCGTGTTCTGGTCCCAGTAGAGCAACTCATGGCACTTGCCTGCCAGTCGGTAGTCGGATTCTGGCAGTTTATAATAGCTTTGTCGCAGACCACACATCTCATAGCGACTTTCGCCTGTAAGTGGCTGGTCGATGCGGTAGGCCTTGGCACCATCGATGTCCATCACTGTTGTCCATGGTTTCGTAGCGGTGGGGGCTTCTTCAGGTATCTGATAGCTATCGCCGACCTTCTCTAACACCAGATCGCTCTGGCAAAACACAAAGTATTTCATTCTCCAAATATCAGTTTGCGATCACGTTCAATGGCGGGACGTGCCCAGGCGTCTGGGATGAAGCGCCAGTTATTCAGTGCTTTACCTTCTACTTTCCCTTCCCGCTCTATCTTTTGTGTCAGATAGTAACGCTGGTCACGCTCGCTCATAAAAATGATGCGGTTGTTGATGGAATCAAGGGGAATACCGGCACCATGGGTGAGCAGTTCGCCACCTCCATTGCCGCGATAGCTGTTCATGGCTACCTTGTACCATGCTTTCTCGTCGAACGGACGGCCGTCAGAGAACTGGAGAATGTGTACCTTCTGACCATCGGGCTTGGTGACGTCAACGATATAGTCGATGCCTGCTGCTGAGTCGAAGTTGAAAGTCAGGTTCTTGAATCCCCTGCGCTGCTCGTCGCCTTGAGCACCTTCGTTGAGCATCATGATATGGTCGTCAGGACTCTTCATGGTGTTCACCCACAGGTCGTAGCTCATCTCCAGATGTTTGCGTACTTCCTCACCAGTCATACGGAGCACATAGATCTTGTTCTCGAAACGGTAGAGCTTGAACATGTCACTCATGTATATCGGTCCGGCCTTAATGTCGGTATTGAAGGTCAGAGGTGCGTTGAACGAGATGTCGGCATGTGTTTCGTCTAACTGTAGCTGGTGAATCAGGTCTGTGAAGGCGGCAGAACCGAAGAAAGCGTCGCGTGAACGCATAGGACTGGCAAAGGTGCCCAGTTGTCGCTCCACATACTGACGGATGGCGTCAATCTGTGGCTGGAAATGAGCCATGTACTGCTGGTCTATATCTTCCTTTCTTACGTCAACGATTTCTCCTTTCTTACTGATTATCTTTCCGTTACGAATTTGAATGGTTGCTTCTGCTACTTTGACGGCATTGCACGATGGATCCATGCAGAGCGTGTTGTTGATAGTGGTGTTGCGCTCGGTATGATCGTGGCCGAAAAAGATAACGTCGAAGCCTTCAACGGTCTCGGCCATTTTCTTTGCTACGTCTTCCTCATAGGCTGGCGTGACGATGCCGCCGTCCCAACCGCTATGGAAGAGTCCTATGATGACATCGACTTTCTCCTGCTCCTTGAGAATCTTGATCCAATGGCGGGCAGTCTTGAGCATCTCGTCGAAGCGCAAGCCCGTCCACAAGCTTTCGTGCAGCCAGTTGGGAATGGCGGGTGTTAGCATACCTAAGATAGCCACACGGACACCCTCACGCTCAATGATAGTATAGGGATTGACGTAGGGCTTGTTGGTCTTGGTGTCGATGATGTTGGCACCCAACATCGGACATTTCACCTCCTTGATCCATTTGTCATAGACAGCGTGTCCTGTTTCTACATCGTGATTGCCAAAGGTCTCGGCATCGTACTGCAGGTAGTTGATGACCTCTGCGGCGATGTTGGGTTCGTCGGTCTTGACATAGTTGGTATAGTAGCAGGTGGGCTGTCCTTGCAGGATGTCACCATTGTCCAGAAGAATCAATCGGTCACCATAGGTCTTGCGCTGGCGTTTTAGATAAGTACTGACACGCGCCATCGTTCCATCCATTGGTCGACGCTCTGTGAAGTTATAAGGGAAGAAAGCCCCATGAACATCAGAGGTTTCTACTATTCGTAGCGTTACAGTCTTGCTTTGTTTGGCCATAGCTGTCATACACATGCACAGGAGTGCAAATAGGATTGTCGTTTTTTTCATAGTGCGTTTATTTTAAGATATGTGCAAAGGTAGTGATTATTTTTGAATTCTCCAAGCTCTTAGGCACGCTTTTTGCTGTTCAATGGTTAAAAGAAAATAAAAAATAGGAGGTAGTATTATGGCATTCATTGACTATTACAAGATTTTAGGGGTCGACAAGACGATTCCTCAGAAAGATGTGAAAAAAGCATACCTGAAGCGAGCCAAGCAGTTTCATCCAGATTTGCATCCTGACGATCCGAAGGCTAAGGCAAAGTTCCAGGCGCTGACGGAGGCCTATGATGTCATTGGCGATCCAGAGAAGCGCGCTAAATATGACAAGTACGGCGAGCAGTGGAAACAGGCAGATGCTTTTGAACAGGCTGGTGGCGGCTTTGGTGGCTATCAGGGAGCACAGGGTAATCCCTTTGAAGGCTTCGACTTTTCTTCGTTTGGTACTGGCGGTGGCGGCTTCTCGTCATTCTTCCAGGACTTGTTTGGTAGTGGCATGCGTGGTGCCCAGAGTTATAAGGAGGCTCCAAGGAATACGCAGGCTACCGTTACCATTGATATGTATACCGCCTTGTTAGGTGGTGATATCATGGTGACAACAGGCACTGGCGAGCGTCTGAAACTGAAGGTGAAACCTGAGACACAGCCTGGCACGAAGGTGCGACTGCGTGGAAAGGGCAGGGGAGGTACCGACCTCATCCTGACCTATCAAGTGACATTGCCGACAGGATTGTCAGAACGACAGAGGCAGCTGTTGCAGGAAATGCAGCACGCTTAATTCTTGCTTCTCGAATTTAAGAATTCCTCGGCTCTTGCCAAATCCTCGGGAGTATCGATGCCTACTGTTTCGATATTTGTCAAGCCCACACGGATGCGATAGCCATTCTGTAACCAACGTAATTGCTCCAAGCTTTCTGCTTTTTCCAGACTGCTTTGGGGCAATTTTGTAACCTCAGCCAATACCTCGCGACGATAAGCATAAATCCCTAAATGTTTCAGGAATGGATACTCACCAAACCATTCGTTATGCTCCTTGCCTCTGATGTAAGGAATGACACTACGACTGAAGTAGAGTGCAAAGCCGCGATTGTCTGTTACTATCTTAGGTGAATTGGGATTCTCAATAGCCTCCATCGTCTCGAAGTGTTTGCCCAGCGTGCCAATCTGTGTCGTCGGGTCGTCGAAGAGATGCATCAGCGTCTCTATCTGTGAAGCTTGGATAAAGGGTTCGTCACCTTGTATGTTGATGATGACATCGGCATCAGTATTAATCTTGGTGGCAGCTTCCTCAATGCGGTCGGTACCACTCTTGTGATCGGTGCGCGTCATGACAGCCTTGCCGCCAAAGGCCTCCACAGCCTGGTAGATGCGCTCGTCGTCTGTGGCGACATAGGCCTCGCCCAAGACTGCTGTTGCCTGTTCGTATACTCGCTGGATAACGGTCTTGCCGCCCAGCATGGCCAATGGTTTGCCAGGAAAGCGTGTCGACGCATATCTGGCGGGTATGATAGCAATGAATTTCATAAGCAAACATGTAAATCTGCTGCAAAGATAGTGAATATTTTTTAAAACGCTTTGCAGTCTCGCATTTTTTTCATACCTTTGTCAAGTTTAAATGTCTATTCTTATGAACAAACGATATATAATTCTCTTTTTTTGTACCATGCTGGCGCTTTCTGTGTCAGCCCAGAAGATAACCCTAGGCTCCTGTAAGATGAAGGACGGCGGTGAGTATAAGGGGCAGATGATGGCAGGAAAACCGCATGGTAAAGGTAAGACAACATGGAAAGACGGCGACAGCTTTGAAGGCGAATATGTCAAGGGCAAACGTCAGGGCTTTGGTGTCTATACGTTCCACGATGGTGAGAAGTATGAGGGCCAGTGGCTGCAGGACCATCAGCACGGCAAGGGAACTTTCTACTTCAATAACAATAATAAATATGTTGGCTTGTGGTATCGTGACGAACAAGAGGGTCATGGCGTCATGTATTATTATAATGGTGACGTCTATGACGGTCAGTGGAAGGTAAGCAAGCGCAGTGGCAAGGGAAAGTATACTTATAAGAGCGGTGCCTATTACGATGGTGAATGGCTGAATGACCAGAAAAACGGTCGTGGTACCTTTAATTGGGTCGATGGTTCTTCCTACGAAGGACAGTGGAAGGATAACCGCCAGCATGGCAAGGGTACTTTCCGCTATGCCAACGGTGATGCCTATATCGGACAGTTCGTCAACGATGTGCAGAATGGCAAGGGCATCTATAAGTTCCAGAATGGTGACTTCTACGATGGCGACTACGTCAATGGCGAACGCACGGGTCAGGGCATCTTCCGCTATGCCAATGGCGACCGCTATACGGGACAGTTCTATAAGGGCGACAAGAGTGGTCAGGGTACGCTGGTATGGAAAAACGGCAACACCTATCAGGGTGAGTGGAAGGCCGATAAACCCAATGGTCGTGGTAAGCTGACCATGAAGAATGGTGACTATTTTGAGGGACAGTTCCGCAATGGGACCATTCACGGTGAGGGTATCGCCCGCTATGCTGACGGCTCCAAGTTCCGTGGCCATTTCAAGGATGGCAAGCGTCACGGGCCAGCTATCGAAGAGAACAAGGAAGGCTTGCGCTTCGAGGGAACCTATGTGGATGATCGTCGTGACGGTCGTTTCGTAGAGAAGGACCGTAACGGCAATATCACAGCCCAAGGCACCTATGTGCGAGGCAAACGTCAATTGGAGAATAATTAAATATATGTTTAACTTATAACACGAAGACAATTATGATCATCGACACTTTAGACAATTTGGAGAAGTATGCAGCCATTAATCCGCTGTTTCCTAAAGTAGTAGAATTTCTGAAAGCTAACGACCTCAGTAAGATGGCTGATGGCAAGTATGAAATCGAAGGCAAAGACCTCTTTGTCAATATCACGACTACTAAGAGTAAGACGCCTGATGAGGCCGTCATTGAGACTCATAATAAGATGATTGATATCCAGATTCCTATCACTGCAGCAGAGACCTATGGTTTTACCCAGCGCGACCAACTGCCCGATGTCCCGTATAATGCAGAAAAGGACATTACCAAGATTCCTGATTTGGCAGCCGACAGCTATGTGACCTGTCAGCCAGGCATGATGGCAATCTTCTTCCCGCAGGATGGTCATGCTCCCTGTATTGCCACTGTTCCTGAATTCAAGAAGGCAATATTTAAGATTAAAGCATAAAACTTAAATCATATTACTATGGCTACAACAAAGAAAACAACGACCGCGAAGGCAAAGGCAAAGAAAGCTCCCGCCAAGCGTGTGAAGAAAGTAGAGGAACCTAAGCACATTGGCTTGGTGCGTGACGACTCCTGGCTGGAACCCTTCGAACAGGCTATCCGCGGACGCCATGACCATGCCCTGTGGAAGATAGCTCAGTTGACGAAGAATGGCAAGAAGACCCTGTCGGATTTTGCCAGCGGTCACCTCTATTTCGGACTTCACAAGTTGGCTAAGGGCTGGGTGTTCCGTGAGTGGGCTCCCAATGCCACAGAGATATACCTGATTGGTGACTTCAACAACTGGCAAGAGAATGAGAAATACAAGTGCAAGCGCATTGAAGGCACTGGCAATTGGGAACTGAAACTCTCAGAGAAAGCCCTGAAGCACGGCCAGCTCTATAAGATGAAGGTGAAGTGGAATGGGGGAGAAGGTGAGCGTATTCCCGCTTGGTGCCGTCGTGTGGTACAGGACGATCAGACGAAGATCTTCTCTGCCCAGGTATGGAATCCTGAGAAGCCTTACGAATGGAAGAAAAAGACCTTCAAGCCCAACAAGTCTCCGCTGTTGATTTACGAGTGCCACGTGGGAATGGGTCAGGATGCTGAGAAAGTCGGCACCTACAAGGAGTTTACTGAGAACGTGCTGCCTCGCGTGAAGAAGGACGGCTATAATGCCATTCAGGTAATGGCTATTCAGGAGCATCCTTACTACGGCTCGTTTGGCTATCACGTGTCTTCTTTCTTTGCTCCCTCTAGCCGTTTTGGTACGCCTGAAGATCTGAAGGAGATGATTGATACCGCCCACAAGATGGGTATTGCCGTCATCATGGATATCGTCCACTCGCACGCCGTGAAGAACGAGGTGGAAGGTCTTGGCAATCTCGCTGGCGACCCCAACCAGTTCTTCTATCCTGGCGACCGCCACGAGCATCCCGCTTGGGACTCGTTGTGTTTTGACTATGGCAAGGACGACGTGCTCCACTTCCTGCTCTCCAACTGTAAGTACTGGCTCGAGGAGTTCAAATTCGACGGTTTCCGCTTCGATGGCGTAACGTCTATGCTATATTACAGTCACGGACTGGGAGAAGCCTTTGGCGGCTATGGTGACTATTTCAATGGTCATGAGGATGACAACGCCATCTGCTACCTCACGCTGGCAAACTGTCTGATTCACGAGGTCAACAAGAATGCCATCACTATTGCTGAGGAGGTCAGCGGTATGCCTGGTCTAGCGGCTAAATTCGAGGATGGCGGCTATGGCTTTGACTATCGTATGGCGATGAATATCCCTGACTACTGGATCAAGACCATCAAAGAGGTGCGTGACGAAGACATCAACGTCTGCTCTATCTTCTGGGAGGTCAAGAACCGTCGTCCTGACGAGAAGACCATCTCTTATTGCGAGAGTCACGACCAGGCACTGGTAGGCGACAAGACCATTATCTTCCGTCTGATAGACGCCGATATGTACTGGCACTTTGCCAAGAAAGACGTCAACGATATCGCCCAGCGTGGCATTGCCCTGCACAAGATGATTCGTCTGGTGACAGCAGGTGCTATCAATGGTGGTTACCTGAACTTCATGGGTAATGAGTTCGGTCATCCCGAATGGATTGACTTCCCACGTGAGGGCAACGGGTGGTCGTACAAATATGCCCGTCGCCAGTGGAACCTCGTGGATAACAAAGACCTGTGCTACCATTGGCTGGGTGACTTCGACCAGAAGATGCTTGAGGTAATCAAGTCGCAGAAGAACTTCCAGGCTACACCCGTCACTGAAATCTGGCACGATGACGGCGACCAGGTGCTGTGCTACATGCGTGGCGACCTCGTCTTCGTGTTTAACTTCTCGCCGACACGCAGCTATACCGACTACGGTTTCCTCGTACCGACAGGCTCTTACGAGGTAGTGCTCAATACCGACGCGAAGGAGTTTGGCGGCAATGGCTTTGCCGATGACAGCATTACGCACTTGACGAATTACGATCCGTTGTATGTGCAGGACCATAAGGAGTGGCTCAAGCTCTACATCCCTGCCCGTTCGGCTGTCGTATTGAAGAAAGTGTAAAAATGAAACTTTTTTTGGCAATTCTTTAACGTTTTACAATTAAATTATGTAATTTTGCAGCCGCAAAGACAAGAATTTAAGAATATTTATGGCACATAACATCTTCAAAGGATTAGGTATTGCGTTGATAACCCCCTTTCTAGAGGACGGGTCGGTAGACTACAAGTCGCTGATCCGCCTCGTAGAGTATCAACTGAATAACGGAGCAGACTTCTTCTGTATTCTGGCAACAACTGGTGAGACACCCACGTTGACGGCTGAAGAAAAACAGAAGATTAAGGACCTCATTGTTGACTTGGTGGGTGGTCGCGTACCTATTCTTATGGGATGTGGCGGCAACAATACCGCAGCTATCGTTCATGAATTGCAGACGGGCGACTTCCGGGGTGTTGATGGCATCCTAAGCGTCTGCCCGTATTATAACAAACCTTCGCAGGAAGGACTCTATCAGCATTTCAAGACCATCGCGGCAGCCACCAAACTGCCCGTGGTCTTGTATAACGTTCCTGGTCGTACAGGTGTCAACATGACTGCTGCAACATCGGTGCGTCTGGCTTACGACTGTCCGAATATCGTGGCCATCAAGGAGGCCTCCGGCAATCTGGAACAGGTCGACGAGATTATCAAGAACGGGCCATCTGACTTTGATGTGCTCTCTGGCGACGATGCCCTGACATTCCCGATGGTCAGCTGTGGTGCCGTAGGTGCTATCAGCGTCATTGGTAATGCCCTG
>Ga0256407_10004480_pt1 | contig 23274 bp, 16 predicted proteins | sample RumenRJG_04DNA_FD_193489 | JGI IMG/M metagenome (GOLD analysis project Ga0256407, IMG submission 193489) | Bovine rumen microbial communities from Lethbridge, Alberta, Canada - RJG_04 | ecosystem: Host-associated > Mammals > Digestive system > Stomach > Rumen | place: Canada: Alberta... | reverse complement strand
AAACTTCTGAATCATAGCCCTTGCATGATCCAAAGATTCATTAGAAGCAGAGTCGCCGGACAGCATTCTGGCAATTTCCATTACCCGCTCTTCTCCGATTACAGGATGAACGTTAGAAGCTGTTTTTCCGTTAACAACACCCTTCTCAATCTTTATCTGATTATCGGCATAAACTGCAATACTCGCTAGATGTGTTATGCAGAAAATTTGCCTGTTTTGAGAAAGATTTTTCATATGGCTTCCGACGGCAACTGCAATTTCACCACCGATACCTGTATCAATTTCATCAAATACAAGCGTTTCCACTGGATCTATTTTTGCAAAAATTGTTTTCAGCGCAAGCATGACGCGCGAAAGTTCACCGCCGCTGGCAATTTTTGCAAGAGGTTGCATCGGAGAGCCTGGGTTTGCGCTGATAAGGAATTCAATATTATCCATTCCGTAAGGACCGCACTTCTGTTCAACGTCATTTCCCGGTTTTTCACAGATATTGACAGAAAAACGAGTTCCGTTCATTCCAAGTTTTTTAAGAGTTGCTTCAACTTCTTCAGAAAGAATCTGGCTCATTGCCTTTCTCTTTTCTGAAAGAGTTTTTGCGGCAACATAAACCTTTTTTTCAAGTTCAGCGATTTCCTTTGAAAGGACTTCCAGATTAGCCTCTCCGGAATCTAGTTCTTCCAGAGTACGTTCTGCCTGTTCCTTATAGTCAAGGACTTCCTGAAGAGGCGCACTCGTTGAACTTGCATATTTTTTCTTAAGGTTATATATAAGAGAAAGCCTGTCCTGAACTTCCTGAAGATGAGCCGGATCAAAGACAAGCTTTGCTGCATACTGGTCAAATTCAGAACTGATGTCAGAAAGTTCATAAAATGCTGACTCAAGCCGGGAATCAACTGCTTCAAGAGATTTATCCAAGGCAGCCGCGTGCTGGCTGTCACGGCGGATTTTTTTAAGTACAGAAACCACGGAATTTTCTCCACCATCAAGGGCAGTACGGACAGCTTCTATATCTGCAAAAAGTTTTTCAAAACTGGAAAGCCTGTTTTCTTCTTCTTCAAGGAGTTCATCTTCCTTTTGCTTTAATTTTGCGTCATCAATTTCCTGAATTGCAAAGCGGCACATATCAATTCTTCTGGTCCTATCCTGATCAGAAGAAGAAAGTTTTTGAAGAAGGCTGCGCTTCTGAACAAGCGTATTATAAAGAACGGAAAAAGCATCCACTTCCGCTGTAATTCCAGCCCGTGCATCAAGAAATTTTCTGTGTTCAGGAACTTTCATAAGCGACTGATGTTCGTGCTGCCCATGAATATCAACCAGGAATGATGAAAACTCTGCAAGATCTGCGCGCGTTACGGGAATATTTCCAATCCATGCTCCAGACTTACCGTTTTCGCGAATAAAGCGGCGCAGTATAATCCTGCCGTTCTCTGTTTCTATTCCATGTTCAGAAAGCCACTGTACAGCTGGAGCATCAACACTTTCATTCGAAATGAAAAATGTTCCAGTAACGCTGGCTTCATGACTTCCAGCACGAATCTGAGAAACCTCTGCCTTACCGCCAAGAAGAAAAGAAAGTGCTCCTATTAGAATGGATTTTCCGGCACCGGTTTCACCGCTTAAAACCGTAAATCCTTTTTCAAATTCTATAGTAATGCAGTCAATAATGGCAAAATCTTTTATAGTAAGATCTTCAAGCATGAGGACCTCCAGCCCAGTTCAATTTTGACTGCAAAGCCTCGTAAAAGCGTTCTGCAGTACAACCGACAAGATTAATTTTTTCCGGAATCTGCCGGATTTTTATACAGTCTCCGACATGCAGCTCAACAGGAGTCTGTCCGTCTATTGTCAGGATGCTTTCGTGCTCCCGTGACGGCAGAACTGTAATCTGCACTTCCCCATGCGGACTTAAAACCAGCGGTCTTGACGAAAGGGAAAAAGAATTTACAGGCGTAAGAAGAAGTGAATCAAGATCAGGATCAATAATCGGACCGCCTGCAGAAGAAGAATAAGCTGTAGAACCCGTAGGCGTACTTACAATAATTCCATCAGCCTTAAATTTTCCAAGACTTGCATAATTATATGCTACATCCAGAAGGATTGTGCGGGCAGCTGTTCTTGCTGAAACGACAACATCATTCAGACCGCAGTCAGAATAGCAGATTTCGCCATTTTTTCCTGAAATTACGAGAGCCTGAAGCATGCTTCTCTTTACAACCTTCGAATGTCCGGAAAGAAAACTTTCCAGTTCATCCTGCCACTGTGCAACCTGAACGCCGGCAATAAAACCGAATTCACCAAGGTTTACGGGAAAAACAGGAATTCCAGAACTTACACAGCCACGTGCCGCAAAAAGAACGGTTCCATCCCCACCAAGAGTTATTACAAAATCTATATCCTTAAAAGGATTTTCGTCTTTTTTAGAAAAACCGTCAAAGCAATAAAGGGACGACCTGATTCCCTTCTTTTCCAAATATGCGGAAATCAAATGTCCTAAAGCCTGAGATTCTTCCTTATGAGTATTAATAACTATAAGACAGCATTTCATAAATTACGGTAATGTACCTAAAACTTTTACAATTTTTGCAACCTGCGAATGAGAAAGTCGCGGATACAAAGGAAACAGAGCACAGCGAAGATACAAGGATTTTGCCTTTATGCAGGATGAAGAAAGTTCTTCCTGCTTGAGAGCAATTACCGAATCCTCATAAGCAGGCTGAATTTCTATATCTTTTTTTGCAGTATACTGCTTAACATCCTTAAATGAACTTGTAAGAATAAGGGGAAAACAGCACATTGTAGAAGTATAATCAAAAACTTCTTTTTCTTCGCCGTCTTCCGAATTTTTTACAGTCTGGATTGGCATGGAATTTCCGCGGACAAACATCTTATGCTTACCGGTCATACAGGTTCTCTGAAAAAGAGAAAAAATGCGTTTTCTGGAAATTTCATTATTCTTAAATTCCTTAAGCTGAATCCAGCCCAAGGCACAGTTTATATCCGGAAGGAGTTCTGTCTTTGGCATCTGATCAGCAAATTTCTTAAGGACAATCCATTCCCTTCGGTTAGGAGCCATGAGAACAGCACCGCCGCCGGCAGTAATTACATCATGTTCTTCAAGCGTAAGGATTGTATAAACACCGAATGAACCGGCCTTTCTGCCCTCAAGAGTATTTCCATTTGAATCATATGCAGGAACAAGAGAACCGGCAGATTTTGAAACGTCCTCGATTACAGGTATTCCAAGTTGAACAATTTCTTCTATTTCAGGCATGATTCCCATTGATTCATGCAGAAGAAGAAGCCTTCCGCCGTCAGCAATACCTGCCTTTATGATTTCCGGAGTAAGAAGTCCAGTCGTTTCATCAACGTCAAGAACAAGAGGCGTATACCCAAGATCCTCTACAGCCTGATAGTGCCAGGCAGGAGCCAATGCGGAAATAATAATTTTTTCGCCGGCAGCAAAATCCAGCGAACGAAGTGCATACTTAAGCGCAGCAGAAGGACTTCTGAGGGCAACTGCTCCGTCACATCCAAAAAATTCCTTTAACTGCTGTATAAACCTGATATTTAACTCGCCTGGTCCAATACGTTCATCAACCATGCAAGTTAAAACTGCATCCATTTCTTTTCTTCGAATTGTTGTACTGTAAGTCTGAATCATCTTTTGTTGTCAATAAGGATTTTCTGCATTTCTTTTGGATCAAAGAGTTTTACTATATCCAATACAATAAGGAAGCCGTCATCATTATTTCTGACTACACCCTTTATGTATTCGCTTCCTATTCCTCCCATCATTTTAGGCGGATCCTGAACATCGGCAATATCAACAGAAACTACTCTAGAAACGCGATCAATAATAATTCCGATCAGGTTTCCGTCTATATTCAAAATGATAAAGCCACTTTCAAGTTCATCTAATTCTTCAACTCCGTTCGAGAAGTTTATATGAAAGCGCCTGTGCAGATCAATAATAGGAATAATGTCACCGCGAAGGTTCAGAATTCCAACCATGTAATAAGGAGCATTTGGAATCGGTCTGATTGGCTGAATCTTTACGATTTCCTTTACAGACATAATATCCACACCATACAATTCGTCTCCAAGACGAAACGTTACTAACTGAATCTGAGAATCACCTGTAGCCATAAAAACCTCTTATTATAAGAATACAATGAAATTCAGAGTTTTGCAATTAAAAGTATTAATCTAAAAGCGTCTTCTGATGTTAATCAACAGAAAACAGCGTGAGCACAAAAACCTTCTGAACCCCGGCTGCCTTAAGCTTTATGGCACAGCTTTCTGCAGTTGCACCGGTAGTAAGCACATCATCAATAAGACACACTTCCTGCGGCAGCCTCCGAACATCTTTCCTTACAGAATATCCTTTACCTATTGTATCCAGCCTTTCATTTCTGTCCAGAGTTTTCTGCTGCGTACCGCTTTTCCGCTCAAGGATATACCGAACTTGAAATCCGTAGAACACATGAAGAAGAGAAACAAGTTCATCAACCTGATCCCAGCCTTTCTTTTTTATTTTACCGGGACGCGGCGGAACTGGAACGATAACCGGCATCTTTTCACTTCCGAAAAGAACTTTAAGCCGGGCAGAAAGCCTTTCTGCAAAAAAGAACGAAATTCCCCTGTCGCCAGTTATTTTCCAGCGGCACAAAAGCGTTTCATTCCAGAGCCGGTATGAATACAATGAATAAACACTGTCCGCATGCATAAGAAGCGGCGATTCCCTGCATTCCATGCACGTTCCTTCTTCAGAAACAAGCCTTTTTCCGCAAACGGAACAGAACGAAGAAACCGGTTCGGCAACAGAAAAATATTTCTCCCTGCATTCAACGCAAACCGGGCTTCTTCCCGAATCTTTAGAACATACAACGCACCTGTAATCCTGCAGAAAAAAAGATGCGGCAAAGCGAATCCCCAAAAATAGACGCGTCTTTGCCGCAGAAACAAATTCTGGAGGTACAGCACGAACAAATCCTGCCATACCTATATATACGAAATTACATTATAAAAAATGCACTTTACGGAAAAAAATTATCTTCCAGAAAGCGTTTTTTTCCAGCGGGAAATTGCCTGAAGCGCAGACATTGGAGTCATATTGTCTGTATCTGCAGAAAGAATTTCATCAAGGATAATTTCTTCATCACTAAAAAGTCCCGGAGCTGAAAAAGCTGGCTCAGGAACTTCCGGTTTTTCTGCCTTTGCAGAAATGCTTACTTCAGCCTTTCCGCTGTCCTGTTCCTGGATTACAGCCAGAATCTGCTCAGCACGCTTTATTACCTGTTGAGGAATACCAGCAAGGCGCGCTACATGAATTCCATAGGAATTTTCGCTTGCGCCCTGTTTTATTTTACGCAGGAACGTTACAGTTTCTCCCTGCTGGAAAACATCCATACAGAGCAGTATGAGCGAAGAATGCACGATTCTTGTAAGTTCATGATAATGAGTTGCAAACAGAGTCCTGCACTTTACAGAATCAAGAAGATATTCACTTACAGCCCAGGCAATTGAAAGTCCGTCTTCTGTAGAAGTTCCACGCCCTACTTCATCCATTATGACAAGGGATTTTTCTGTTGCAGAACGAAGGATGTTTGCAGTTTCTGTCATTTCCACAAGGAAAGTAGATTCTCCCCTTGCAAGATTATCGCTTGCCCCTACGCGGCAGAAAATTCTGTCAACAATACCGATTGTAGCGCTTGAAGCAGGAACAAAAGAACCTGTCTGGGCAAGCAGTGCTATAAGCGCATTCTGACGTAAGTATGTAGATTTACCGGCCATGTTTGGACCGGTAATAAGCCCAAACGACGGATTGCTGTCTGAATCTGCAGAGAGCGAAAGGTCATTTGGAACAAACTCGCCGGCCGGAATATGCTTTTCTACAACAGGATGCCTTCCGTCCTTTACAAAAAATACGCACGAATCATTAACTTCAGGTCTGACCCAGTTATTTAGGATTGCACTTTCTGCAAATGAAGCAGAAGAATCAACGTAAGCAATTTCCTGTGCCGTTTCCATAAGATAAGGAACATAATCATGAAGTTTTGTGCGGATTGCAACAAAAAGATCACGTTCAAGCTCAAAAATCCGTGTCCCAGATTCATTAAGTTCCTTTTCAAGTTCCTGAAGCCTTAAAGTCGTAAAACGATCTCCGTTTACAAGAGAGCGGCGCATAATAAAATCTTCAGGCACTTTATCAAGTTTTCCGCGGCTTATTTCTATAAAATAGCCGGATGCATTTGTATATTTTATCTTGAGGTTCGGAATACCCGTTTTTTCGCGCTCAGAAATTTCATATTCAGAGAGAACCGTATCAAAATCATCATGTACGGACCTCCAGTGATCCAGTTCCGGCGACCACTCCGGCTTTATGATTCTTCCTTCTGTAAGCGAAGTAGCAGGATTATCGTCAATTGAGCGTGAAATCATATCTATAACTTCTACAGCTTCTGAATCATCATTTAGATTAAAACCTAATCCGATGAGATTATTGCGTACATCAAGCCAGGCCGTAAGGCTGTTCTGCAGGGCCTTTAAATCCTTGGCATGAGCCCGGTCCATTGCTATTCGACCAGCCAGACGTTCAATGTCCAGTACCTTGGACAGTTTTTCCTGTACTGTTTCAAGAATATTGCGCTCATTTACAAAAACTTCAATATGATCCTGACGTTCATGAATCTGCTGCAGATCCATAAGCGGATAAAGCAGGTTCTGTCTTATGCGGCGGCATCCCATTGCAGTTCTGGAATGATTAACGCATTCCAGAAGCGAAAACTGAGCCGTGCCGTCACGAAGATTTGCCACAACCTCAAGATTCCTGCGACTCGAATCATCAAGCACAAGGAACTGCTCATCCTTATAAACCTTTATTGAGCGAACATGAGGAGCAACTGTATTTGTTGTTTTGTTTACATAATCAAGAAGGAAACCTGCCGCCGGCACTTCTGCAGAATCTGCATCCAGCCCGAACGACTGCAGAGAAACTGTTCCAAACTGCTCCGTAAGCTTTTTATATGCAAGGTCTGCATTAAAATCCCAATCAGGATAATACGAAACAGAAAGATTCGGATACTGTTCAAGTGCATCCTTTATAAGAAAATTATTTGAAAGTGACTGAGGAAGAAGAATTTCACGAGGATTACAGCGGCCAAGTTCCTTTGGAAAAAACTCTGCCATCTTTGAGCCGTGCCACGAAGTAGCCGAAAAAGCCGCCGTAGTAACATCAAGAAAAGCAAAGCCCGCCATTCCGTGAGTAACGCACAGAGCCGCAAGAAAGTTGTTTACGTTTCCTTCCAGATACTCAGATTCAACTGCCGTTCCAGGAGTGATAATTTCTACAACCTTGCGTTCAGTTAGTCCTTTTGCCTTGGGATCTCCAATCTGCTCACAGATTACAATTTTTTTTCCGAAGCGAAGAAGCCTTGCAATATAAACCTTTGCCGCATGGTAAGGCAGACCGCACATAGGGGCAGCCTGCTTGTGTGTCAATGTTAAATTTAGAAGACGCGACACAAGGATCGCATCATCAAAGAACATTTCGTAAAAGTCACCAAGCCTAAAAAAAACAACTTCATTCTTATACTGACTCTTTATCTGCATGTACTGCTTCATAAAAGGAGTCAGTGTTACATCATCTGCCATTATTTACCAAGCTCTGCTATAACCTGTTCAGTAACATCAACAGAATTTGAATACCAGAGTATTGCATTTGACTGCTGAAGACTCAAAATCATGCTGTAACCGCCGGCTTCTGCAATTTTTGACAGAGTATCGTACAATTTTGCATAAAATGCATCTGATCCCTGAAGGGTTTTCTGCATTGATTCAAGCTCTACATTCTTGGCATTTGTATATTCAACGAGAAAGTCAGTTTTCTTTGTAATTTCTGCCTGAACCTTCATAGCCATTGATTCGTTGCCGCCTTTTTCGTAGTCAACTTTCTTAGCCTGAAGTTTCTGAAGTTCATCAGTGTACTTGTTTATTTCCTGCTGAAATTCAGTCTTTTTCTTTTCGTAGTTGCGTACAGAAGCAGAATTCCTGAAATATGCGTTATAAACCTTTGCTGTATCTACAACGCCGAATTTTGTAATCTGCTGTGCAGAAAGAATGGAACTGATTCCCATAAGGAATAATACTGAAACCAATCTGAATAAGTTAAACTTCATACTCACACCTTTTATTTATTTGTAATATTAAATGAGAGGACAAACTGCCATGTATCCTCCCACTGAACTTCTCCGTCCTGTACACGGAATTTATTGGCAAAAAGCAGATGCAGCGGGAACTGCGGAACAAGGAACCTTAATCCAGGACCAAAGCTGAAATAGAAATCGTCCATTTTAAGGCTGAAAAGGTCAGAGAATTCATCTTTTACAGCTACTGCATCAAAGAATCCGTCTACACCAATTACACCCTGGAAGATAGGAAGGCGCAACTCTACCCTGTTAGAAAGCATTGCCTTACCACGGACATCATTGTAGATATCCGTCCATCCGCGGCCGTTGAACATACCGTCAATGTAAACCTTGCTTGAATCACCGAACAAAGTTCCTGGAATCGGGAAAAGACCTGTAATTCCGGTATATGCTGCAAGAACACCCTTAAAGTTCCAGTATCCCTTAAAGAGAGGAATGTCAAAGAGTTTAAGGTAAGCTTCAAGTTTTGTATCTGTACGAGCATAGAATTCATGTTCTACGCCTGGAATAAGACCGTACCAGCCCACACGCTGGCTTGCAAACCAACCTGTTGACGGATCATAGTTAATATCCCTGTTGTCAAGGGAAATGTTTGCAAATACAGAATTCTTCAGTCCAAAGCGGTTTGCATTTTTTGTTACACCCGGATCAAGCGGAATATACTGAGATTCGTCATAAATATTGTCTGTAAGAGTATTTGAAATACCGCCCATAAGGGTAAGTATTGCAAAATTAGGAGTAAAACGGCGTCCTATTGTAGAACTTAAAGTTGTACTCCATGATTCATACTTCATGTAGTAGTAGTCATCGTCAAGAAGGCCGTTATCCAGCCAGTTTAATGCAAGGGCAGAACTCTTTGAATGGGAAAAAGAAACAGACTCGCTGATTGTAATAGGCTGATCCTTAATCCATGACTGACTATATCCAAGGTTTACGTCCTGTGTTGAGCTTGAAATTGTAGCACCCGCAGAAACAGAACGTCCCGTACCCTTAAAGTTTGAGTTTTCAATCTTTGTATAAAGGGAAATCGGAAGGTCATCCGGGTCAGAAATACCTGTAAATGTCATACCGAACTGGAGCGATGTTGTAGACTGTTCTTCTACAGTGAATACAAGGTCTACAAGATTTTCTTCAGAACCGGAAACAGGCTCAGGAACAACGCTCGAAAAGTACTGTGTGTTGTAAAGGTTTCGGACACCGTTCATAATCTTGTTTCTGCTGAATACATCGCCCGGTTTAAGAGGAATTTCACGAAGGATTACTTCATCCTTTGTCTTTGTATTTCCCTTAATGATGATGTTTTCTACATGAGCGCGCGAACGTTCAACAATGCGCAGTGTATAGCCTATTGTACGCCTTTCAGAATCCTTGTTTACGGTCGGATGGAACTCGTTTGTCATGTAGCCGTTTTCATAGTAAACGTTTGTAAGGGCAGACATTCCTTCCTGGAATTTAGTCTGATTGAATACATCACCCGGCTTAAGCTTTATGCAAGAAAGAAGTTTTTCTGTAGAAAAGATTTCGTTTCCTTCAAGAACAGTACCGTTGTAAGTGTACTGGGCACCTTCCTGAACAATAATTGTAAGCGCAATTTCTTCGCGCTCTTTCTTTTCATTAAATGATGACTCTTCGATTACATCGAGAATGCGGGCATCAATATATCCCTTTGTCATATAGTAAATGATGATTGACTGCTTGTCTGCTTCAAGGGAAGAACGCTGGAAAGCGCCGTTTTTAAGGAATCCGTCCTCCTTTAAGGACATTTTTGAGCGCAGAGTTTTTGAAGAGAAAGTTGTATTTCCGGAAAAACTGATTGAAGACACGACAGAGCCGGCTCCTTCTGAAATCTGGAACACAACAGAAATTCCGGCATCAGTTTCTTCTGCAACCATGGAAACCTTTGCATTTGTGTAGCCTTTCTTTATATAGACGTCACGGATTGAACGTTCATCAAGAAGTGCAACAGTTTCTATATATACGTCGCCGGTTTTAATGGAAACGGCTTCCCTTAATTCATTATTGCGGATTTTTTTGTTTCCCTTAAAAGAAATGGAACTGATTACAGGATGTTCCTTTACGCTGAACACAAGAATTACACGTTCGCGGCTGCGCGGATCATGTTTTGCATACGGTTCAATTTCTTCAAAATATGCAAGGGCATAAAGCTTGTCCAGAGCTTCATTAAAAAGTTCTTCCGTAAATGCTTTCCCGACAAAATTATTTGTAATTCCAGTTAATTCAGAACGTTTAACACCTCTGAGACCCTCAAAAGAAACTTCAGAAATGGTCTTTCCCCAGAACCAGTCAGAATCATCTTCCTGAGCAGTTACAAAAGAACAGACAAAACATAATAAAAAAGCAATTAAAATCCCTTTAACTTTATTGCTTTTTAAATTCATAAAAGACTCCTAAACTATCAGGAAGACAGCGCTTTACAGACTGAAATCCTGCTTAAAGTGAAAATTTCCAAGAAAGCGTAACAGAAGTCGAATAAACAAAATTATCAGTCCGAAGTCCGCTTAAATTCGGAGCCATATTCCATCTGATATTTACAAACGGTGACTCAAGTTCAAGACCGATTTCCGGCCGGAACACAAGTCCGTCGATTGTATATTCATCATCTACCCTGCTCTTATCGTATGACCAATGCATTAATGTATCGACATACAACGAACGCCCTAAGTACTTCCCAAAGTAAACAGTTGAATTATCAAAAAAGTTACCTATTCCGGAAGAAGATTCATCATTATTTCTGTTAAAGTTATAATTTAACGCATTCTGAATAACATTCGTTCTAACAGACAATATATCAAAATTCAAGAAGTCTCGCAACTTGTTCTCTATTGATCGGCCGATAGTTGACTGAATTGCGTAATCTCCTGTTGCAAAAAGAAGGCTTGCAACACCGTTAGAATCTCCTACAGCAATCTGTCCGAGCATGCTCATGATTTCATTTTCTGACTTTGCAGGAATTGAAGAGAATTTAGGATTAAAGTTATCCATATATTGATTGTTTGCGCTGAGAATAATGCGCACTTCTTTTCCGTCTTCGTCGCGTTCCCTTGTTTCTGCCTGAACAGAAATAAGCGGGTTGAATTCAGGATCGTTTTTATTAAAACGCAGAAGCCCGTTCTTTATATAGAAGCTTCGGCTAAGATAGGAAACGTCTCCTGACCGCAGTGAAAGGTCACCGTCAATAGAAAGAGAAGTATCTGACATGTCATATTTAAAGGCAAAGCCAGAATCCGGTACAAGGACTGCACGCAGGAGCGGTTCCAAAAGCATTGTAACGTGCTGTCCGAATTTTACGCCAAGGTCTGCACGCACAAAAATCTTACGCTTCGGAGGCGGCTGAGTAAGTTCCTTTGTCTTTATGTTTACCGTCATATTCTTAAGGTCAACGTTTCCCGTAACATCCAGGTAAGAATCTTCAAGATGAAGATCCAAGTCAACCGCCGCATCGCCAGTAAATTTTGCAAGGCGGATTTCAAAATTGGCCGGCAGATAATTTTTCTTTGGAGTACGGATATGTGCATCCAGGTAATTAAAGCGCCATCTGTCAAAAAAGATTGACATCTTTATGAAGACAGGAGAATCCTTTTTTACAGTTGCCTTAATTTCAGGCATTTCAAGATTATTATGATATAAAACCATAAGGGCCTTAGGGAACGTCACGTGATGAGAAAGCATTGTAGGCAGCATAAAGTCTGCATTTTCAACGGAAACCGAGCCCGAAAAATCCGGGTCAGACTTAAGTCCCTTTATTGCAACAGAAGCCCTTATAAGTCCGTTATAGACCTTGAGCTTTGGAATATCCATGAATGAAAGAAGTTTTGCCGCATCAACCCTCATGTTCTGAAGCTTCAAGTCAAGCTGATTTCCGGCAGCGCTACCCGTAAGATTGAACTGAACAGGCTTATTTTCTGCGGCAGAAACATTTACAGTAAGGTCATCTGTAACAGAGCCGAAAATACCCTGCTCTTCACCTGTAAAGAAAGTTGTAATGCCTTCGCCGTGCACAAGGGTAAGGGAGAACGGGAACGTTTTGCAGAAAAGGTCTCCGCCGACGCTTGCGCAGCTGAGCTGTGCTGTATATTCCGAAGGAAGGAACGAACCTTCTGTTACAAGGGAATTGGAAACGTTCAGAACAAGCGGTGCATGCACTGATTTTTTCATTACGATTGCATCAAGGACAGCATTTGCACTTCCGGTAAACGTGTTAAGGTCAAAATTAACGGCAACATCTTTTACCCTTACATCCCCGTAAGAAAGTCCAGTTTTTTCTACCGTAAGGATTTTTTCTTCAACATATGCAGAGCCAGAAAGCTTCATTGTTTCGCCGGCAAGCATAAGGCTGAGCGGTTCAACTTCAAGGCCGATATATGGATTTTTAGCGGAGCCGGAAGCAATTATATTTGCTGTAAGGGTATTGTTTTCGCTGTGCTCTGCAATAAAGCGATTAAGCCCAAAAGAAACAAAACGAACCTGGGCATTAAAATAGAACTGCTCAAGGACATTTTTTAGGGAAAGCGGAGCGTCATCCGGATTAGAGACATCAAGGTTGATGGAAAGCGATTCAGAAGAGACCGGATTTTTTACTGCAAAATTAAGGTTTGCCGATGAAAAATGATTCCCGTTAAGGTTCCATAAAAGATCAGATGTTCCTTCAAGCGTAGAAAAACTGTCTGAATAAACAAGATTATCAATAAAAAATCCGTAACGCGAAACAATGGCAGAAAAAAGAAGTCGCGGATGAAACTGATACTTTTCTCCGGCTTCAGCAAATTCAATCCTCTTTATCTGCATGTCTATGCCTGTTTCCGGAGAATAGCCGAATGAACAGTCAGAGGCAAGCGTAAAAATTGTTTCAGACAGGGTAAGCGGAAGATTTTCCATAAAAAGGGAACCTTTAAATGCTCGTTTTCCGGTATTTTTTACAGAAAGTGCAAAGCCGTAATCTCCCGCAACGCTGAATGCTCCGTCCATATAGTTTCCTGAAAATGAATATGGAACAGAGCCTGAGTTTACGTCTATACTGAACGCAAGGTCTCCATTATCTGAGAAAGTCATATATCCCTGACTGTGAACCAGTTTTCCGTTGTTAATGTAATCAAGCCGAGAAATATTCATAAGTTCGCTGCTTCCGTCAGCAGAAAGATAGAGTACCTGGCCGTCTTTTTCTGTGTTAACGGCAAAAATATACGGAATATAGCATGTTACGGAATTCAGGCTCTGCTTAAAGCTGAAGAAGAGGTCTCCGTTAAGCAGGAACGGCTTAAGATACGAAAATTCCGGAACAGGATCGCCGTCTACTGCATACGAAGCGGCCTTTGCTATGCTGTCCAGATACATCTGCTCAGAAGTAATGTTTGCTTCAATTTCCTTTTCCCTGCGCGAATAGGAACCACTTCCCTTTATCATTCCAGGAGTTTCAGCAGTTTCGTGTCCGTAATCAGAAAGTTCAAAATTAAAGTGAATGAAATCAGCCGCCGGAATGACCGTAAGTTGAACGGCAGTAAAAGCTTTTTCGCCAAGCATGAACTGAGGTGCAAATGCCATAAATCCGGTCTGTCCTGGATCAAAATAAATTTCCGTAGAGAAAACACGGCCGTCTTCAAGCCGGAGAAGATTTGCATTAAAAATGCCGGAAACACTAAGGTCCCTGTATACGCAGGAACCGCTGTAATTTATGTCTACGTTTTCTCCAGATGCAGAAAATTCCTTCACCGCAAGAGAATCCCTGTCCCCACTCAAATCAAAGGAAACCTCCGCACCGCCGTGGAAAAATCTGTCTGGAACAGAAATTTTTCCTCTGGAGGCATAGGTGAACGCCCTCTGCAGAATGTCAAATTCTGCCTGGCTTGAAGAACTCAATGAAAATCCCCTTGCCTTTTCCATGTAAGGGTCGTTTTTTCTGGAAATAATTATATCAGACGGCTTCAATGAATCTGTTTCAAGATTAAATGCAAGAGTCTTTTTGTTTACGTCATAGGAAATTGCTGCAAAAAGCGGATAAGGATTCTGAAAAGTCCTTGCGTCAAAAATTCCCGTGCTGTAGTTCAGGAGCATGTTCATATGGCGGATTGAATAATCTTCGTAGTCAAGGTCTGCCAGGCGGAACGTAAGGGAAGCTCCGTCAACGGCATCAGGAATAACGCCGTCCGCAGAAAAAGTACAGGAAAAATTCTTTCCCAGGCGCTTTAACTTAAGCCCGCCGGTTGTCTTTACTGCCATGTTTCCGCTTTCACGGATAAGGTCAATTGCAATCCGCCTGAAATAGCCGTCAAAAAACATGTCGCTCTGCTGGTAGCGCATGTGAACGTTCTTTATAAAAACCTTGAACGGAATTGAAGAAACTGCATTTTCAATTGTTTCAAGATTAAGAGGACGCTTATTTTCTGAAGATGATTTCTGCACGCGGTTCTTGCGGTACTCTGCAAAACGAGAAAAGAGAATGTTGTCACCGTTTCTGTCCAGTTCGATTATAAAGCCGTCAACGGTAAGGTCTTTTACAGCTTTTAAGCCCTTTCCTCTTATGAGATCAAAAAAACTGTATCGAAGGACAGCCTTGTGAATTTCAATGACAGAACTTCCGTCTTCCAGGTCAGAAAGCACTATATTTTTTATGCGGATTCCGGTAATAATAGACGGAGAAAAGGATTTATACGAAAAAGAAATTCCGAACTTCTGCTCAAATGATTTTGCAGCTGATTCTGCCTGTGAAAACAGTGCACCCGTCAATCTGGAATACACCGGCACAAAAACAGCCGAAACAGCCATAAGTACGAGGAAAAAAATTAAAACTGCAGCAGAGCCTTTTAGAGTCAGTTTTCGCATTTCTATCTGAAGACAATCCTATCAAAATTTTCGACATTTATATAGGAAAAATGAGCTAATATGACTATAAAAAATTTTATTGTTTTTGAAGGAATTGACGGAGCCGGAACAACAACACAGATAAAAAGGCTTGCAGAACATTTTGAACCGGGAAAAGTGCATGTAACGGCGGAACCGACCGGTGGAGAAACCGGAAAATTCTTACGAAGAATGCTAAAGGGTGATTTTTCTGTAAGCGAAAAAACAGCTGCTTACCTTTTTGCCGCAGACCGATGCGAACACATTTTTGGAAAGGACGGCGTTGCTGAAAAAGCAGAAGCGGGAATTACCGTTTTAAGCGACAGATATTTCTTTTCAAGCCTTGCCTACCAGTCTGTAAGCTGCGGTATTGAACTGCCGGAACTTTTAAACAGTCCTTTTCCTCTGCCGGAAATGCTTTTTTACTTTAAAATTGATCCGGAAATTTCTTTAGCCCGCGTTACAGGCAGGGGCGGAACAATGGAAATCTACGAAAGAATTGACTGGCAAAAAAAAACCGCAGCCCTTTATGAAAACGTCATGAATGAATACAGAGGTCCTAAGGGAAGCGGAATGAAATTAATTGAAGTGGACGCCTCTAAATCAATTGAAGAAATAGAAGCCTTTATCTGGGAATGCGTAAAAAACCGTGGATAAGCCATTTTTACGCTGAAAAACTTATATCTTTCAAAATATAAAGGTTTTGCTTTTTTTTCCGATAAAATAAGCGTGAAACTTTCTGAAAAAAACATATTCAAATTCCTCATAATGATTCTGCTGCTTGCAGTAACTGGCATTCAGAGCGTTTCTGCATACATGGTAAAATACAAGGAAGACTGGTACAGGCTCTATCACGTTCATTACCAGCAGTACCCGGATGACTGCATTGAAAACATATACTGGCTTGAAAAAGCCGCACAGGCAGATTTTTGCAATCCCCTTTACGCGAATGCCAAAATCGAAACGGAAAAACAATGGGAAAAGTACAGGTATCTTTTTCAGATGCATATTCAGCTTAAGCTGATTGAACAGCATTTAAGGCTTGGCCGCACATACGACAAAAAAGCCCTTTATTTTTACGATGCACCGTGGAAAGACGAATACCTTCGCAATGTAGAAAAGGCTCTAACATGCTATAACGCCGGACTATATTACTGGAAAGAGGCGCAGCTCTGGGCAGAAAAAGCAAATGCAAGGGAATACACATTTTTATTCATCACCGAACTTCAGAACTGGGAAGATGAAAGGGAACGCATAAAGACAGGTTCCCTTGACTACGACAAAATGCTCCGTCGCGAAATTTCCAGATTAGAAAACATAAGGGATGAATTGATTGCAATGGATGCAAAATCTTACTAAAATAGGGGCATGACAAGTAAAAAAAATGCCCTTACAATTTCTTATCCGGCAACATATCCCGGAACAGAAAAAACTCAGATTCATTTCTATTCAGATAAAGCTGACCTGGTTTCCCTTTATAATCCCGGCTCAGACAATTCTGTTCGCAGATGCTTTGTAACAGATGCAACTGTTGCAACAATTCCGTCTGTAACGCCTTTTATTGAAAAATTTGAAGATGGCGTATGTGGAGAAGACCTTCTGATTATTCTTGGTTCCGGTGAGCCTTACAAAACGCTTGAAAGCGTACTGGAAATTGTAAAGACCGCAGTTGATGCAGGTTTTTCAAGAAAAGACCTTTTTGTAGGAATCGGCGGCGGAGTAATCTGCGACATGACAGGTTTTGCAGCATCAATTTTTAAGCGCGGTGCACCATGTCAGTTTGTTCCGACTACCCTTCTTGCCATGGTAGACGCTTCAATTGGCGGAAAGACAGGCTGTGACTTTGAAAACTACAAGAACATGATTGGTGCATTCTGGCCTGCACAGGAAATTCATATTTTCCCAGAATTTGTCCAGAGCCTTTCTGCAGAGCAGTACCGCTCAGGACTTGGAGAAGCAATTAAAACAGGTCTTCTATACGACCAGGAACTTTACGAAATATTCAAGACAGAAGCAGAAAAAATACTTTCAAGAGACAGGGAAACTGTATTCAATCTTATTTCAAGATGTTCACAGGCAAAGGCAAAAGTTGTTGAACAGGATTTTACGGAAAAAAATATCCGCATGTTCCTTAATCTTGGTCATACATTCGGACATGCCCTGGAAACCCTTGCCGGTCTTGGAAACATTCCTCACGGAGATGCAGTTGCATGGGGAATCGGACGTGAAGTTACACTCTGCGCACGCGAAGAAATCTGTACAGAAAGCTTTAAGAACGACGTCCTTGAAACACTTAAAAAATATTCATGGTGCACGGAAGCTGTTCATCCAGCAATCAAGGGCGGTGGCTTTGGAGAACGCATCATAAACATAATGCACAAGGACAAGAAGAACTCTTCAAAAGCAATCAGGCTTGTACTTCAGAAAGGACTAAATGATACATACACAACAGAAATTGAAGATTCAAAAATTCTGGCGGTATTAAAATAAAATTATGACAAAAGAACAGACTGAACATTATTTTGACTGGGCTGCAACAAGCCCGTGCGACAGGGAAATTCTTACAGAAGCCCTAAACGAAACAATAGAAAAATGGGGAAATCCGTCCAGCATTCATTCTGCTGGAAAAGAGGCCCGTGAATTTTTTGAAAACGCAAGGAAACGCTGTGCCTCTGTGCTTAATGTTCCGGCAGAAAAGGTTTACTTTACTTCCGGCGGAACGGAAAGCGATCATATTCCCATTCTGTCTGTTCTTACCCGTCCGCAGAAAGGAACGGTTCTTTTCAGTTCAATCGAACATCCGGCTGTAAGGGAACAGGCTCTTGCGCTAAAAAAATGTGGCTTTACAGTTTCTTCAATTCCATGCGGAAAAGACGGAATTGTTACACCGGAAGCCGTAGTTCAGGCACTTACAGCAGATACAGTTCTTGTCTGCATAATGGCAGTAAACAACGAAACAGGTGCCGTTCAGCCAGTGTATAAAATTGCAGACGCAATAACAGAAGCTTCAAAAGGAAAGCGACGCCCGAAATTCCATGTTGACTGCGTACAGGCCGCCGGAAAAATTCCGCTGAACATTTCCTACAGGGGAATAGACAGCGCAGCATTCAGTGCGCACAAAATCTGCGGTCCAAGAGGAATTGGAATCCTTTATCTTGCAGACCCTATAGAAGGATTTTTAAGGGGAGGCGGACAGGAAAAATCTATCCGCTCGGGAACAGAAAATGTTTTTGGTGCAGAAGCCTTTTCTAAATGCCTTGAACGCTATTTTATCAGAAAAGAAAATCCGGAAGCAGAAAAACGCTACGAAGCGCAGAAAAATTACACAGAAGAATTCGTAAAAAAACTTTCAGAAATGGAAGCTTGCACGATAATTCCAGAAGCACGTCTTTCTAAGCCTGACAGCTACTCTCCATGGGTTGTACAGGCAGCATTCAAGAATGTTCCCGGACAGGTTATGGTAAGGGCTCTGGACAGCAAGGGATTTTACATTTCTACAGGAAGTGCCTGCTCAAGCCGCAAAAACAACCGTCCGGTACTTGAATCAATGAACATTCATCCTGATGTAAGCGAAACTGCCGTAAGATTCAGTTTTGGTCCATTAACCACAAAGAAGGCGATGGATGAACTTTTTGAACAGGTAAAGGAAATTGTAAGGACATTTAACTAGGGTCAATTGACATCATTATAATTTTAATAGATAATAAAAATAATTAACTACATTTCAAAGGAAGGCAAATATGGGTGCACGCGGAGAACTGTATACAACTGAAGTTTATCTTGATAATCGGTCATATTTTTTTAATGTAAAAGAAAACAGAACCGGAGATGTATTTCTCCAGATTGTAGAAAGCAAAAACAGAGACGGTGCAGATGGAGAACGCCATCAGATTGCCATTTTTGCCGATGACATGCAGAAATTCCTTCAGGGAATGGAACGCTCCCTTAACTATGTTGAAAAAGACAGAAAAGAGCGTGCAAAAATCAAGGCTGCAAGAAAAGCTGAAAAAGCAAAGAAAATCTACAAGCTTAAAGAAGAATCAAAGAAAAAGGATGACGGACTTAAAAGAACAGGACGTATCCATGTAGTTTCTAAGCGCCCTGCAGCTACAGAAGAAACAGAGACACAGTCAACAGAAGAATAATAATGCAAGAAGCACGAACCTTGAGTTTCCTCGAGTTTTCGTGCTTTTTTTATGTACTGAATAAAAATCAGTATTTAAAGGAAAGGCGCTGAATCGGACTTGGACCTATGCGCCGGCAGATTTCCATATGAGCCTTTGTTGGATAGCCCTTATGGGAAGCATAGCCGTATTCAGGATAAAGTCTGTCCATTTCTTTCATTATTGAATCACGGCCGACTTTTGCAATTATACTTGCCGCCATTACAGACGGATAGCGGGCGTCTGCTTTTGGTTCACAGCGGCACTCAATTTCCTTTACATCAGGAATATAAATACCGTCGGCAATGCCTTCCAACGCATATGAAGAAATTCCATTGGCCGCCGCCCATTCAGGAAGCTTTAACTTCATCATGTCAAATGCAAGCTTCATAGCGTAAAGACTTGCGTTCAGAATATTCATTCTGTCGATTGTTTCATGATCTACAATACCGATTCCCCAGCAGGCTTTTTCCTTTATTATTTTTTCAGCAGTTTCACGCTTTCTTTCTGAAAGTTTTTTTGAATCATTAAGAATTTCTGTCGGAAAATCCGGCGGAAGAATTACTGCTCCCGCTGTAACAGGACCTGCCAAAGGCCCCCTTCCCGCTTCATCAAATCCGCAAACAAGCTTAATTTCCATATTAAAAACCAGTAATGTTGTTTTCTGAATATTCTACAGTGTAGTTTTTATCATCGGCATAGACAGGCTTGTTATTTCCCTGCGGTTTCTTTAAGTCACCTACAAAATTATTGCGGACAATTTTAGAATGTGTGTCAAAAAGTTCTGCAACACGTCCCATTACTCCGGTTACAATGCAGGTCGAATTGGAGATGTCAAAAAGTCCACCCTTTGCAGAAATATTTACAGCAGTTCCAGCTACGGTTGTAAGGCGCGATTTTTTTATCGTTATCTTTGAATCTACTGCTGAAATTGCAGAAGAATAACTTTCTGCAGTCGAAGTAATACCGGAATTGGTTATGTTTACGACAGAATTGTCTGAATTAATTACAAAACCGGATTTACCGAATACAGCCGACATTTCTACTTCATCCATGTAAAGAACTCCGCGTTCCAAAGTAAATACGGATGCAGATTCCGTTGTATTTTTGCTTTCAGAAAGGGAAATAATGCAGTTTGAAAAACTTACGCTGGAATTGCGGATTACAAAATTCGTAGTCGGCGCAAGAATAAGGCGCGCATCATTTACCCCATCAATCTGACAGTTTGAAGTAATTGTTGTAGTTCCGGCCGGAACATTTACGTCCCCTGTTACGCGGATATGAACAAAGCGGCTCTGATTTATTAAAGTTACAATCTGTGAAAAATCCGTAAACGGATAGGAAATTGTTCCGTTCGCTTTTTTCTTAAGTTCAGGATCAGTAACAGTTCCATCCAGATAATAGTTTTTCTGGTCAATAATTACAGAATATTCAGCAGGCTTACTGCGGTTATTATGCTCGTCCAGACAGTAGGCTACAATTCTGTATGCGGCAGCGCCTTCTACAACAGGAGCAAAAACCACCGCTGCATTATAGTGCTTTTTGTAAGACACTGAATTAAGGTCAAACAGAATGTCATTTGCAGAAGCAGAATAGTTTTCATCAAGTACAACCGGACCTGCAACAGCATAATAAACGTCATTTTTTTCCGGACTTGCAAGGCCTACGCGCACGGCACTTCTGGAAAAATAGCCGCTTACAGAAGGCATGATAATCGGCGGCTGAGGATTTCTTTTATGAATGTTGAACGGAACTTCAAGCTTTCCCTGACATACTGAATCATAGAAAACACCGACAGTAAGCGAACCATCGTAATTGTCCCCCTTAAAGGTATCTATGTTTATTGAATCATAAAGTTCGCATGTAGAATTCTTATCGTCCAGAAGCCCAAGCTTGTATTCCCCGCTGCCCTGAACGGAAACAAGCACAGAACCGTCTTTTTCTGTCTTTGTCTTTACTTCCGGTTTTGAAGGAAGATTGTAAAAGCGGACGATATTTTCTTTTGAATAGTCAACGCTCTGCCATGAAATCATGTGATTTACAGACCTGTCCAGATGAACGCGTTCCTTCGGCTGTTCCCACCAGCCGTCATCAATCTTATAAATAAAATTTCTGTCAGAAAAATCAAAGGTTTCCCAGTCTACAATCTTAAACGGAACATCCTTCCTGCTGAAAAGACCGGATTTTACAGGAGAAATCTGAATTACAAAACGCCATCTGCCTTCTCCGTCAGAAACAACACACGGAAGATAGCGGGAAACAATCATATCTCGACTTAAAGAAAGATCCGTTCCTTCTGAAAATACATTGGATTCGTCACCAAGACTGTATTCTAGCTTTGCAGGAATGGAAAAAGTGTCTCCGGCAGAATAGTTTATAAAACCTTTCTGAAGTACATCCTTTACAAAAGAAGCAGAAACTTCATCCTTTGGAAGTGGAGATTCATTAACTGTATACGAAATACGCTTTAAAATTTTGTTTCCGTTCCTGTCAATAATTGAAACGTTTAGATTTACTTCGCCACTAAGATCAATAAGGACAGGACCGTCATAGGCAAAACCCATTCTTTCTGGATCTGAACCGTTCAGGGAATAAAAGGCATTTCCTTCCGACGGAACGTCAATAATTAAAAGCTGACGGTTTGACCACGAACCGGACACTGGACTGACAACCTGAGCAAAAATATCTGCAGCCAGAAACAGAAAACCAACTATATAGAGAAAAGTCTTTTTCAACATAAATTCTAACCTGAACATTCGCCAATAATTCCCTTTACCGCCGCTCTGCATTATTGCGGTAACATAATAGTTTAAATAACTTAAGACCGGCTAACATTATACAGCATAAAATCAGCGTTTTCAATGAACAATATTTACAATGATTCTAGAACTGAATTTCCAGTTCCTTATCTAGAGGAACAAATACAAAAGATGATTTTATTACTGAGCGGCCGCCTGAATATGCAGGCAGAGGATATCCGGCTTTTTTCATTAATCGCGCGGATTTTACAGGATTTGCATTTATCTGACTTATTGAAGCAGCAAGATTCTTTTTTAGTTCGCTGAAATCGGCAGAAGATAAAGCAAGGCTTTTCCGAACCACAAGCACGTTTTTAGGATAGTGTTTTTCCGGTCCGTAGATTTTTGAGTATTCGTCCTGAAAGTCAATTGCGGCCTTTATTTCTGAAGATGCAACAATAGATGCAGATGAAAACGGTTCAGAAAGTACGCCGTAATTGATCCTGCCGGAAGCAAGAAGCGAAACAATTTCTGCGCTGCTTTCAGCTCTTACAATTTCAACTCCTGTTTCCCCGCTTTTTACAGGCACGGCATTTTTTTCCAAAAGGAAGCGAAGAAACATATCTTCTGCAGATCCGCTTACCGTATAAACCTGCTTTCCCAAAAGGTCAGAAAATGCAGATGCTTCTGCACCGTAAGAAACAAGAACCGTATCTGTATAGGAAGTTACTGCTGCCGCCTGAATTTTTCTGCCAGTTATTTTTTCAAGCCTTAAAGCAAGATGAACCGGAAGATTAGCCGCATCCACAGTTCCTTCCTTCATTGCTGTTACAAGAGCCTGAGCAGTGTCAAACTTAATGAAAATATACCCGTCTGTATCCAGCATATAGCAGAAAGGGAGAGCAAGGTAATTTCCGCAAAGCCCTATTCTTACATTGGCAAACGAGACACCACAGAGAGAAAAAAATATAAACAGGAGGCAGAACAGTTTTTTCATCATTTTATGGTCTGACTTACAGTTTCCGTAATTTTTGCAGTAACTTTGTAAGACGATTCATCAAAATAAACCGAAAGTTTTTCGTCTGCATAGTCTACAACTATATTTCCGCCGGATTCCGGACGACCCAATATCTCCATGGAAAGAGGATCTTCAATTTCCCTTTGAATCAGACGACGCATAGGACGGGCTCCCATTGCCGGATCATAGCCGTGGTCAACAAGATAATCCTTTGCTTTCTGCGTAAATGAAATTGAAAGCGATTTTTCTGCAATTCGGGCAGCCAGTTCAGAAAGCTGAATGTCAAGGATTGC
>Ga0256407_10004478_pt1 | contig 23278 bp, 14 predicted proteins | sample RumenRJG_04DNA_FD_193489 | JGI IMG/M metagenome (GOLD analysis project Ga0256407, IMG submission 193489) | Bovine rumen microbial communities from Lethbridge, Alberta, Canada - RJG_04 | ecosystem: Host-associated > Mammals > Digestive system > Stomach > Rumen | place: Canada: Alberta... | reverse complement strand
CCACTATGAAAAACACTGCGGGGTTTGCCAAGCGGCAGGGGCGCAAAGCCCCTGAGAGCGTCTGCTGCATCTATTTCTACTCGTTTGTAGCGATTTGTTCGCTGCAAACATAGTGACTAATCCCCCTTTAAGGGGGAGGAGTGTCATCCAGAATAAAGATAATGATATTAATGCGCCCCGCAATTCATCCCCCTTTAAGGGTGACCGAGAGGGTCTTTTAATTTAGTAAGATAATGAAAAAGAGAATTTCGCTGCTATTCACAAGCATGTTGTTTGCAGCAACGGCAAGTGCCAATGATGCTGCATATTTCACTTCAGGCAATCAACTTATCCCCGTCAAGGAAACCGACATCAGCATCCGGAAGGAAATCCTTACCATCGGCCTGCAGGATGATGGCAAAGCCGACATAACCGTCTATTACGAGTTCTTCAATCCTGGCACGACCGACAAGACGATTCTGATGGGCTTCGAGGCTGATCCTTCGTACAACGATGACTACGAATTTCATGCCGATGGTGTACATCCGCACATCTTCGATTTCACTGTCGAGATGAATGGTGAAAAACTCTCGTACAAGAATGCTGTCTGCCTGGAGGGTCTGCCCGATGGCTTGCAGCCACTTGACATGAATAAATACGAGATAACTGAAGAGACCGTTACCTCCGTGCGTCCCGTCGGCAATGACACACTCTTCATTCCCTTCGCTTACGTCTATTATTTCGAAGCCACCTTTAAGCCTGGTATCAACAAGATACAGCATACCTATAAATATACGGAATCCAATGGTGTGGGCTTCTCTTACCAGATTGACTACAAATTGTCGCCTGCCACACGTTGGGCAAATCATCAGATCGACGACTTCACGCTCGTCATCCGTGCCAACAACACAGCAAAGCACTTCTTCCTCGACGAACAAGCCTTCAACATGGCACCCTGGGTGCTTTCAGAAGGGGAGGGCAAGCAGCGTGTCACCACCAATTATGATGAATCCTTGCGCGAATTTTCGCTCCGCAATGGTGCATTCACCTGGCACAAGACCAACTTTTGCCCGCGTAGTGAATTAACGATCACTTCAGCCGACGAGATTTACCTATTCAACGATAATGCTCCATTCGGCTCATTCTACGACCGCGGTTCTTCACTGGAATTGTATTATGGAGAAGGAAGGACCAAATACACTATGGAAGAAAGTCTGCGACGCCGCGTCGCTCACAACCTTCCCTATGCCCACCGTGGCCATGTCTTCAAGGATCCTGTGCTCAACGCATACTTCCGCGCACTCTGGTGGTATATGCCCAATCCGAATTACAAGGACAGCCAGGATGACTTCACCGATGTCGATAGGCAGTATTTGAGTTATTAAAAAAACACCGCCAATTTTACTTTGGCGGTGTTTTTATTATTTAAAACTTCTTGACACGGAGATGGCAATAGGGTTCGCCACCGGTCTTTTCGTAATAGCGCTGATGATAGGCCTCGCCGATGTAGAAATTCCGAGCGGGGAGGAGTAGGGTGTTCACCACGTCGCCATGGTCACGGAGCTGCTGGATAACGGCTTCGGCAGTCTTCAATTGAGCCTCATTGCGATAGAAGAGGCAACTGCGGTATTGTGGACCAAGGTCGGGACCGACGCCATCGGTTTGTGCGGGATCGTGAATCTCGAAAAACACTTGACATAGTTTCTCGTAAGTCGTCACCTTCGGGTCGTACTCGACGATGATGGCTTCGACGTGGTGTGTCTTGTGGTCGCGTACGTCGGCGTAGGTCGGGTATTCCTCATCACCTCCCGTATAGCCCGCCAGGGTGCGCTTGACGCCAGGTTCCTTGTCGTATTGATGCTGTACACCCCAGAAGCATCCGCAAGCGAAGATGGCCACTTCGGTGTCGGAATCCTTTGGTGCCACATAAAGATCGACCTTCGAACATTCTTCAATCGCTTTTCGAACCATCTCCAATGCCAGACCATGTTTCTGCTGAAGGTCAGGATAGGCTTTGCCTCGTGCGAAATTGTGCTGCAGGTCATTGTATTTCACTTGCAATGCGATGGGGTTGCCCGAATCGATTATCCTTTGCACGTAGTCGTAGTAAGGCATGTCTTTCGGATGGGTGAGGAGGCGGAGCGCATTGACCACACCCACGGGAATGCCAGCCTCGAGGAGGTCGTCGAAGGTGTAGTCGCTGTCTTCCACCACATCGTGCAGGAATCCAGCCATCTTCTCTTCGTCGGTATGTCCCATGAGGCCAACGGTCAGCGGATGAAGTATAACGGGATAACCATCTCGGTCGAGTTGCCCGGCATGGGCAGTTGTCGCAATCTTGAGCGCAATATCTATGGGATGCATTATTAATAAAGGATATTAAGGGATATTAAGGGATAATAAGGGATATTAGGGGATATTAAGGGACGAATGATTGTTGTGTCCGATTCTGTTCTAATAACCATCTTGTTGCGAATTATTCTTTGAGCCCTTGCTGAATCGTCGCAGCGCTTCGGTTACGATGATGATGCCGAACACGATGGCTACGGTAACCTTCAACGCCAGGAATCCGCTTTGAAGGGCAGCACCGAGTTGGTCGCTGACGATGTTGTAGCTCGTCCAAAACACACCTGCACCAGGGACAAGAGGGAAGATGCCGCACACCAGGAAGACGATGACCGGACATTTCAGACGTTTGGCGAAGAAGTAGGCCGTTAGCACCACCACGATTGTGGCAAAGAAGGTCGCCTCGACAGGGCTTGCTCCAGCCAGACGTGTCAGGCACATGTAGGCTATCCATCCGAATGTGCCCGAAATGCCGCATGCCACGTAGTAACGTCGAGGCACTCCGAAAAGTACGGCGAAGGCAGCGGTACCGAAGAAAGCAGCAAGGATTTGGAAAAGCCAATTGCTTGTAAATGGGTCGGTTAGCATACCATGAAGTTCAATCATGCTGCCCTCGATATGACTATCGACAAGGAAGGTGATACTCACGCCCAAGGCGATGCAGAGGAACACCATCAGGGCGTCCAGCAATCGTGTGGCACCAGCAATATAGTCCTCGGCCGCAAGGTCACGGATACCGTTGGTGAAGGGCACACCAGGGATAAGAGGAATGATGGCACCGATCATGATGTTGCCCAAATGTCCAAGCCCCAAGTTATGAGCCAGGATGCAGAACACCGTTACTAGAGCGCCTCCCAGGATGTTGGCAGTGACTTTCGAGAAGTTCGGGGCGCTGAAAAACAAAACGAAACACCAAAGCAGGATGCCCGAAAGGAAGGAGATGGCGCAATCGATCAGTCCACCGCCGAAGATGGCACAGAAACCAGCAGAACCAACAGCCGACGCCGCAATCTGTTCCCACGCAGGATGGGGCGGGAGCGTGCGAATGCGTTGCAGTTCCTTATTCGCCTCATCGAGCGTATATTTGCCCGATTCGATGTCACGCGACAATTTGGTAACAGCCACCACCTTGTCAAGCTGGGTGCCGTGGAAGGGGATAAACTCCACATTCGCATAGCCGCCTTGACCTGTGGTGAAGATGCCATTGCTGAGCACGAAGAAGTTGCTCGAACTCACGCCATAACACGCCGAGATGCGTTGCATGACTTCTTCGACACGCGATATCTCGGCTCCGTTTTCGAGCATGATGTGTCCGGCTTGACTGGCAATATCTAAGGCACTTTCTTTCATTTGTTCTTCATTTTTTGGCCACAAAAATAGTATTTTTTTCATGAAATGCGCAAAAATATGCCCGAAAATACGAATTTTACCCTCAGTCTTTGTCTGATTAATCAATTTTTGCTATCTTTGTACCGCTTTTATTAATACATTATTTAATATAAAACTATGAAAAGAATTCTTTCATTATTCATGGTTGCGGCTGCTCTTTTCGCTACAACCTCGTGTGCACAAAAGGCTTCAAGTGTGGAGGTTTCCTTCAATTACGAGCATCAGGATGGACCTGGTTCGAACCAGTATGCCGTATGGGTAGAGAATGCCCAGGGTAAGGTAGTTCGCACGCTCTTCGTCACCTCATTTACCACCAAGGGAAGAGCACGTGGCGATGAGGAACTTGTCCGCGGATACATCAAGCGCCCTGCTTGCGTTCCAGATTGGGTTAAGGCGGTGAATGCCAACGAGTTGAGCGATGAGGAACTTGATGCTTTCACCGGTGCTACGCCTCAAAACAATGGTGTTCAGACGTTTACCTGGGACTTCAAGGATCAGCGTGGTGTGATTGTTCCGAACGGCGAGTACAAGATTATTGTCGAAGCTACGCTCATCTTCGATAGCGATGTCAAGTACGTTGCAACCATCTCGACTGACGACGAAATCAACAAGACGCTCGAATTCACCGAGACTATCACGAAAGAGAACGATACGCATAGGGGCATGATCAAGAACGTGACTGGTATTACGAAGTGATTTTTTCTTTAACTCGAATTATCACGAATTAGTCACGAATTTTTATTGAATAATTTTTATTCTGTGTAGTCATTCAACTCTGATATTTTTATCACGAATTAGCGAATTATTTAGAGGCTCTACGGATTAAAACTGATTTATCAGATTATCTGTTTGGCCGTATCTAGGATAGCCAATTTTTCTTTGGGGACACCAAAGGGTAGAAGGCTATCCTAATTTGTAATAACGCAACTTAACATAATCCCAATTAAAGAATAATAATATGGGTTTTCCTAAGCAAAATGACCAACGGGTAAACGCAGATGGCTGAATAATGATTATTCAGATACTGATATTACACCTTATTATATATAAAAAGCCCCAAACATGAAGTCTGGGGCTAAATTTGATAAATGAATTAGAAATAATCTGAAATTATTACTCTTTCATAAAATACGATAATACTCGAATTCGCGATAATAAAAAATTATGCAATAAGCAAATCAAAGATTTTCGTAACGTGGTGAGAATGTATCACCCTTCGTGATGTCGCCAGTCCTGATGCCGAGTTTCAGCCAACGGTTACGCTGTTCGCTTGTTCCGTGGTTGAACGACTCAGGCACAACGTATCCACGTGCCTTCTTCTGCAGATAGTCGTCGCCGATCTTCGAAGCGGCATTCAGACCTTCTTCGATATCGCCTTCTTCCAAAGAGCCGAACATTGCATTGTCCTGATGAGCCCAAACGCCTGCATAGAAGTCGGCCTGGAGCTCGAGACGTACGCTGAGCTGGTTGGCTTCCTTGCTGTCCTGACCATAACGAGCCATCTGAGCATGCACTTTTTCAAGCGTGCCGAGCTGGTTCTGAACATGATGTCCAATCTCGTGGGCAATCACGTAAGCATAGGCAAAGTCGCCATCGGCACCAATCTGCTGCTTCATAGTCATAAAGAACGAAAGGTCGATGTAAACTGTCTGATCAGCAGAGCAATAGAATGGTCCTGTGCTTGACGAAGCAGCGCCACAGCCCGAACGAACGGCATCGGTGAAGAGCACTAGCTTCGGAGCCTGATAGGTCTTGCCCATCTTTTGGAAATATGCTGTCCACACGTCCTCGGTGCCAGCCAGAATCTTCTTGGTGAAGGTTGCAAGTTCCTCCTCTTGTTCGCTGCCCTGGTAAGGTGTGGCTGTCTGCTCGGTGTCGTCATCGCCGTAGCTGGCACCCAGGCCACCACCCGACATCATACCGCCGAGGATGTCAGAGCATCCACTGTTGCCGCCCATGCCACCCAACAGGAAGAAGAGCACCAGCAGAACCAGCAGGATCATGATGCAACCGCATCCACCCTTACCGCCGCCGGCAGCATTGTTTGTACCGCCGCCCGAGCCGCGCTTCATCAGGAAAAGCTGAAGCAAGAGCTGAAGCAGGTTAAAGCCACCACCGCCGGAGCTGAATCCTCCGAATCCACCGCCGCTCGATTGACCGCGACGATCCACTACATTACCGCTTTCGCGACGTCCATTTAGATCCATGTTATTAAGTTTTTTGGTTAAAGATTGATTTTTTCCTTCACGATAAACATATCCTTGGCATAGCCAGGGAATGTCTTGCGCAATTTGGCCAACATCGAACTGGCCTCTTCCGAGGTGCGGAAGTCACCTACCGACACGCGCCAGTTGGGCGTCTTGAATGCCACATAGGTAGGCAGTTCGGGCATTTCCTGGTTGATATACGCCTGGATGGAATAGCAGCGATTCTTGGATTGTGTCTGCTGATTGCCCGAGAAAACGCGGATGCGATAACCCATGACATTCTGTGCGGTTTCACCCGAACGGGTGCCGTTGGCATAGTATGCATGCGGCTCATTTCCAACGAGTTCGGTGAGACGACTATCCTGCTGGATGGTCACACGTCCAGTCTCCTGCAGGTAGGTACAGATATCCTGCGATTCCTGCCCGTAGGCAAATGCGAACGAACAAATGAGGAAGAGCGAGATAAGGATTCTTTTCATCACGAATGAAAGCCACGAAGGGTGAAACTGCAATGCGTCCACCCTTCGCGTCAGATGGTTAAAGATTACTTCCAAGCCTCGATGATAGGCATAAAGGTATCTACCTTGAGGGCAGCACCACCGATCAGGCCACCGTCGATGTCGGGCTGGGCAAAGAGCTCAGGAGCATTTGAGCCCTTACAGCTGCCGCCATAGAGAATGCTGGTGTTGTCAGCCACGGCTGCATCGTACTTCTTGGCGATAGATGCGCGGATGAAGGCGTGAACCTCCTCAGCCTGCTCGCTGGTAGCGGTCAGACCGGTACCGATAGCCCAAACGGGCTCGTAAGCAACGACGCACTTGGCAAAGTCCTCAGCCGAAAGGGTGTAGAGAGCCTCCATCTGGCCTTCGATAACTTCCTTGTAGGTGCCATTGACACGCTCCTCCTTCACTTCGCCAACGCAGAAGATTGGAGTAAGGCCATTGGCAAGAGCCTGCTGGAGCTTGGCAACGAGCAGCTCGTTGTTCTCGCCGTGGTACTGGCGACGCTCAGAGTGACCGAGGATGACATACTTGGCACCCGTCGAAGCGATCATGTTGGCAGCAACCTCGCCTGTATAGGCGCCCTTCTCGTGAGCAGAGCAATCCTCGGCACCAACGCCGATGACGCTACCCTCGACAGCCTTGACTACCGATGCTACAGAGATGAATGGAGTACAAACGACAACGTCGCAATTGACCTTCTTGCCTGCAAGGGCCTCCTTGAGACCTTCAGCAAGTGCTATGCCTTCCTGGAGAGTGGTATTCATCTTCCAGTTGCCGGCTACGATTTTCTTACGCATTTTTTTAGAATTATTTATTAATGTTTGTTTATGTAGAAATTGTACTATTTCAACGAGCAAAAATAGAAAAAATGGAGCAAACAGCAAAAACAAAACCAATAAAATTCGGTTATGGTAGTTAATTTCTTCAATATCGCCGCTTGTTTGCTCATCTAACTTGCCACTTGTGAGACCTTCGGCATCGAGTCGCGAAAGAGGCGTTTTCCAGCAGATGACTCCATCGCGCAGCAACATCACCGCTGGATTCGAGCGGCACATCGTCTCAATGATCGAAGCATCGGTGAACACAAACGGGTATTCGGCACCTGTGTTGAACTTCCATCGTTCGAGCTGTTTTTCGTCGCGTGCCGTAAGGCAAAGGAAGCCGTAGTCGTTGTCACCGGCATATTCCGAAAGGAGTTCGATGCGGTCGATGTCGTGCTGAGATGCCTTGTCGAGCGAATGACTGAGTAGAAGCAGCGTATATCTCGGCCTCGACAAAAGTTCGTCGGTGATGACCTCGCCATCGGCGGTTTTTACGAAGAAGTCGATGTGCTTTGGTTCGGCCTTGCTCCTATCGTCGGAAACCTTGCCATCGGCGTGACGTTCAATTGTTTCGACAAACTCCCAGCCCTCGGCTTCGTCGGGAAGGTTGTCGAGCGAAAACTCCTGGCGAACGCCGTTGCGTTGATAGATGCAGACCCACTCCGAGTCGGATTCCGACGTTTGCTCCTGCCCCTCTCCCATCACGGCTTCCCTCAGATTGGTTCCGGGGGTGAACGGGCGGAAGTCGATGAAGGGTTCGCGCCAACTGCCCATCCAGCAGAGCCACACGGCCAAACCTAAGGCACAATAACTGTAGAACACGTAGAACGTGCGCCCCATAAGCCGGTACATCAGCTCGCTCTTCGTCCAGAGCAGGGCCAGCATCGCAATGAGAATCAGGTTCTTGCCGAATGTTTGCCAGTTGGTCAGATGGACGGCATCGCCGAAGCATCCGCATTCGCTGATGGCATCGGTAAGCGCCAGCCAAAGTGTCAAAGGGGTGAACAAGAGCAGCAGCAGGGAGCTGACCACAAGGGTGAGATGTCGCGCATGGCCCAACAGTATGTTCACACCGCAGATAAACTCCACGATGCACAACAGCCACGCTATGCCCATCGACAGGTCGGTCAGCATCCCAAACCCGAAATATTGCAGATATTCGGTCACCTTGATCGAGGTACCTGCCGGATCGACACACTTGGCCAGACCGCTGAAGATGAACACGGCGGCGAACAGGAACTGAACGATGCGTACGACAATCTTCATCCCTTCGAGTCCAAGTCTTTAGCCTTCCTCCTTGCCCTCGCCTTCGCAAACCAGCTTGATGAGCGCGAAGAGCGAATAGTTCACCATATCCATATAGTTGGCGTCGATGCCTTCGCTGATGAGCGTATGACCCTTGTGGTCCTCAATCTGCTTGGTGCGTTCGAGCTTCATCAGGATAAGGTCCACGTAGCTCGAGATGCGCATCAGTCGCCACGCCTCGTCGTAGTCGTGGTTCTTGGCTTCGAGCAGGGTGAGCGTCTTCTCCATATACTTGTCGTAGAGCGCCACCACCTTGTCGGCGTCCATATCGACGCCATCAGCCGGCCCGTATTCGAGCTGTATCAGGCCCATCAGTCCGTAGTTGACGATGCCGATGAATTCGGGCAGAATGCCCTCTCCCACCTTCGATTCGCCCTTGATCTGGAGCGAACGTATACGGGTGGCCTTGATCAGCAGTTGGTCGGTGACCGAAGTGGGACGCATAATGCGCCACGATGCACCATAGTCGTAGGTCTTTTTCGTGAATATGTCACGGCAAATCTTGGTGACGGCCTTGAGTTCTTCGTTTGTAGTCATTATTTGTTATTTCTGATTGATTGTCACGGGTTCGAAGAAGTTGAATGGAGCATTCACCAGCTCCTTCATCTGTTCGTCGGGCGTATAGGCCACGCGCTGTATCTCGCCCTGGTTTGAATTGATGGTTCGGAACGTGCCGATGCCCTTCACTTCCACCTCCTCGCCGCGAGCCAGCACGGTCAGGATGCTTTTGGCCAAGGCTGCCACAAAGCGGCTTGCTTCCTCGATGGGAGTCTTGGTCGATTCGGCCAATTGGTGGTCGAGCCACTCGCGCCCTACGCCTTCTTCCTCGACCTGCATACGGTAGGAGATGCGCGGCGGATAGAGCGTCAGTTGGCCAGTCTCGGGGTCGTTGGCGATGTATTCGGGATGCTTGTGCGAAGCGAAGGTGCCCAGCCCGGGCAGGGTCACAGGGATTTGTTCGACGCCTGCATTGGCCATCTGTCGCCCAACGGCGTTCAGAAGCACGGCGCATTGCTGTCGATCAAGATGGCATAACTTTTGCAGGTATGTGGTAAAATCCTTCTGTGTCATATTTTTTATAATATTGGTGTGCAAAAATAGTGATTTTTCTCCAATCTTGTGACATTTTTAGGTAATAATTGTGAATTTTTTTCGAAAAACCACCCGATTCTCGAAAATTATTCTTATTTTTGCATCAAATTATGGGACTTTTTGTCCAAATGATTTATTTTTGACAACGAAAATGACAAACAAATTCAACTCGCGTATTCAGGAGATACTGCAACTCAGCCAGCGGGAAGCCGAGCGTTTCCACAGCCCCCTCATCAAGACCGAGCATCTGATGCTGGGTATCCTTCGTGACGGCAAGGGACGCGGGGTCGAGGCGTTGTTGCGCCATGGCGTCGATCTTGTTCGTCTGCGTATGAATATCGAGCAGAGTCTCTACAACACCACGAGCGACAACTTCGACAGCGTGCCGACGGCCGATAGCGGTGCCACCGACACCCTCGACGAGAACGAACAGCATCTGTCGCGTGATTGCGACCGCACGATGAAGCTCAGCCAGCTCGAGGCGCGCATGATGAAGGAGCAGAACGTGGCTCCCGAGCACATCATTCTGGCCATGCTGAAGGACGATCGGAGCGTGGTCAGCCAGTTGCTCATGCAGTACAATGTGGATTACTCGTCCTACTACAAGCAGGTGGCCGAAATCGGGCACATCGACCCCAGCGAGCAGAACAATGCCCGCGCCCATGGCCTGGCACGCGACGACAACCAGCGTGACACGCAGCGCGACAATCAGCCGCAGGCCTCTGCCGACGAGGAAAACACCGACATGTACAGCGACGGCTACGATGATGATGCCGAAGAAGAGGAGGAAGAAGACGGCCCGTTGGGCGGTCAGCGTTCGCGTACCCGTCAGCGCAAGCAGGGACAGCAGGCCGAATCGAGCACTCCGGCTCTCGACAAGTTCGGCTTCGACCTCACCCAGGCAGCCAAGGAAGGAAAACTCGATCCCGTAGTGGGTCGTCACGACGAAATCGAGCGTCTCACACAGATTCTATCTCGCCGCAAGAAGAACAACCCCATCCTCATCGGCGAACCCGGTGTGGGCAAGAGCGCCATCGTCGAAGGCCTCGCCCAGCGCATCGTCGAGAAGAAGGTCTCGTGGCTGCTCACCGACAAGCGCGTCATCAGCCTTGATATGGCTGGTCTCGTGGCCGGCACCAAGTATCGTGGACAGTTTGAGGAGCGCCTCAAGGCTGTCATCAAGGAACTGGAGGACAACAAGGACATCATCCTCTTCATCGACGAGATCCACACTATGGTAGGTGCTGGCAATGCCCAGGGCTCGATGGATGCCGCCAATATGCTCAAGCCTGCCCTCAGCCGTGGCGAGATCCAGTGCATCGGTTCGACCACCATCGACGAGTACCGCAAGACCATCGAGAAGGACGGTGCCCTCGAGCGCCGATTCCAGAAGGTAATGGTTGAACCCACGTCGGCCGACGACACCCTCACCATCCTTCGTAACATCCGCGACCGCTACGAGGAGCACCACAACGTGCACTTCACCGACGAGGCCCTCGAAGCCTGCGTGCGCCTTACCGACCGCTACGTCACCGACCGCAACTTCCCCGACAAGGCCATCGATGCCATGGACGAGGCTGGCTCGCGCATGCATCTCTATTCTGCCGACCAGCCCTCCATCTTTGCCGAACTCGAAGCCAAGATCGAAGAGACCAAGCGCCTGAAGGACGAGGCCATCATCAGCCAGACGTTCGAAGTGGCTGCCTCGTGCCGCGACCGCCAGCGCACCCTCGAGCAGCAGCTCAAGGAGGAGCGCCGCAAGTGGGCCGAAGAGCAGAAGAGCAATCGCGCTGAGGTCACGCCCGAAATCATCGCCGAATGTGTGGCCAAGATGACGGGCATTCCCGTGCAGAAGGTTGCTGCTACCGAAGGTCAGAAGCTTCTCGCCCTCAAGGACATCATGAAGAGCAAGGTCATCGGGCAGGATGCCGCCATTGACAAGGTGGTACGTGCCATCCAGCGCAACCGCATCGGTCTCAAGGACCCCGCCAAGCCAATAGGTACCTTCCTCTTCCTTGGTCCTACGGGTGTGGGCAAGACCTATCTGGCCAAGATCCTGGCTGAAGAGATGTTCTCCACCAAGGACAGCCTTATCCGCGTGGATATGAGCGAGTTTATGGAGAAGTACAGCGTGTCGCGTCTCATCGGTGCGCCTCCCGGATACGTAGGTTACGATGAAGGCGGACAGCTCACCGAGCGCGTGCGTCGTCACCCCTATTCTGTCGTCCTCTTCGACGAGATCGAGAAGGCCCACCCCGACGTGTTCAACCTTATGCTGCAGATCTTCGACGAAGGCCACCTCACCGACTCCCTCGGTCACAGGGTTTCGTTTAAGAACACCATCATCATCCTCACCTCCAACGTCGGTAGCCGGCAGGTGAAGGAGTTCGGTTCGGGCATCGGTTTCTCGGCTCGCACCGACCAGGAGGAGAACGAGGCAGCCCAGTCGATTGTGATGAAGGCGCTCCGCAAGACTTTTGCTCCCGAGTTCCTCAACCGTATTGACGACATCATCAGCTTCAACCAGCTTGGAAAGAACGAGATACGCAGGATTGTCGATCTCGAACTTGGCGCCGTCATCAAGCGTCTCACGGGCCTCGGCTACGACATCACGGTCACCGATGCCGCCAAGGAGTTCCTCGGCGTGAAGGGCTACGACAAGCAGTATGGCGCCCGTCCGCTCAAGCGTGCCGTGCAGCAATATGTCGAGGATATGCTCTGCGAACAGATGCTCGAACACCAGGGCGAAACCGGTGTGCGCATCACCATCGACAAGGACCCCGACAAGGATTCTACGGTCGCTCGGTTCGAGAAAACAAATGCTTAGTAAATATTGTCGCTACATTAGTCAAAGTCCCCCTCTGAATGAATTCCCAAAGAAAGGTCCTGTCCGCCGTTTTGGCCGTTGTGACCATCTTGACCCAAGCGCAGCAGGCCGCACCCCTGCAAATCAACGAGATCTGCCCATCGAACATCGATCAATGGGTAGATCCTTCGTTTAATTATGGAGGTTGGGTCGAGCTCTACAATCCCACATCAACGACGGTCAATATCACCGGCTGGTATCTGAGCGACAAGAAGGAAAAGCTGCAGAAGGCCAAGGTCACGCAGACTACTTCCGTGCCCGCAAAGGGCTTCACAACCCTTTGGTTCGACCATTACAGCAAATGGTCGAAGAAGACCATCGATATGAAGCTCGATTGCGACGGCGGCACACTCTGTCTCAGCGACGCCCAGGGCAACCTCGTCGCTTCGCTCGAATATCCCGAGGCCGTGTCGCGTTGCTCGTGGGCACGTACGGCCGATGGTGGCGACGCGTGGAGCTATTGTGCCAATCCCACCCCGGGCAAGACAAATGCGGGCAGCAGGTTCGCCACCGAGCGCCTCGAAGAGCCCGAAATAGACACACCCTCGCAGGTCTTTGGCACGTCAAGTATCGCCGTCCACGTCACCATTCCCGAAGGCTGCACCTTGCGCTACACCACCGACGGCAGCGCACCCACCGAGAAGAACGGCTACAATTCGCTGACGGGCGTCTTTTCGACCACCGTCACCCGCACGTTCCGCTTTCGTCTCTTCCGCGACGGCTACCTGCCTAGCGCCGTGGCTACACGAACATTCATCAAGAGCACGCGCGACATCGACCTGCCCATCCTCTCCATCACGGGCACGCAGGCCAATTTCTACGGCGACTCGCTGGGCATCTTCGTACAGGGTGTCAACGGACGCCCGGGCAACGGACAGAGCTTCAAATGCAATTTCAATATGGATTGGGAGCGTCCCTCGGTGTTCGAATATTTCACGGCCGATGGCGAACTGCTCTTTGCACAGGAGGCGGGCATCGAGCGTTGCGGCGGGTGGAGCCGTGCCTGGTCGCCTGCTTCGTTCAAGATCAAGGCCAACAAGCGCTACGAAGGCCAGAAGCACCTCCTCTATCCTTTCTTCGAGGAGAAACCCTACCTCAAGCACAAGACCGTGCAGATTCGCAACGGCGGCAACGACAACGGTTGTCGCGTGCTGGACGTCATCCTCCAGCAGATTGCAGCCACCTCGGGCCTCGATGTTGACTACCAGGCCTACCAGCCCGTCGCCCATTTCGTCAACGGCGTGTGGAAAGGCGCCATCAATATGCGCGAGCCCAACAACAAGCACTTCGTCTATTCAAACTACGGCTACGACGAGGACGAGATCGACCAGTTCGAGATGTCACCCGATTCGGGCTATTGCCAGAAGTGCGGCACGTACGAAGCGATGCAGGACCTGCTCACCCTTTCGAAGTCGGCCTCCGACGCCAATACCTACAAGGCCATTTGCGACCTCATCGATATGGACGAGTTCTGCAACTATATGGCCATCGAATTCTATTTGCGCAACAGCGACTGGCCTCAGAACAACCTCAAGGCGTGGCGCCCGCGTCGCGAGAACGGCCGTTTCCGTTTTGTGCTCTACGACCTCGACGGCTTCGACTGGACAAGTTCGCCGTTCACCGACTTCGCCAACAAGCGCATCTATACCTTCAACCGCCTCTATGGCGAATCGCAGCAGTACATCACCAAGGAAATCGAGGTGGTCACCATCTTCCTCAATCTGCTCAACAACGAGACCTTCCGCAAGAAGTTCATCGACACGTTCTGCCTCATTACCTATTCGGTGTTCGAACCTTCGCGTTGTGCCGAAATCTGCGAAAGCGTTGCCAACCGCGTAGCCCACACCCAGGGCCTTTACAACAACGAAAGTCCTTGGGGCACAGCCAACAACGTGAGGTCGGCGCTCTCGACATCGCGGCAGAACACCCTGATGAATCTGCTCAAAAGCTACAGCCGTATGAAGCTGTCGTCGCAATCCCCCCGCACGGCAAAGCTTGAGGCGAATATTCCCGAAGCACGCCTTTCGTTCAACGGAATGCCCATCCCCACCGGCAGGTTCAATGGCAAATACTACGCGCCCCTCACCGTCAAGGCCGAAGCTCCGTCGGGCTATGTCTTCACGGGTTGGCGTGTCGCTTCGACCACTAGCAGCGAGCTCTTCCCCACCACACAGAAATGGCGCTACTACGACAAGGGTTCACTCGACGGAATCAACTGGAGTGATGCCGACTACAACGATGGCTCGTGGGCTTCGGGACCTGCTCCCTTGGGCTACTACGTGGGCGGAAGTCGAGCCTATGGCACCACCATCAGCTACGGATACAACGTCAACAGCAAGTATCCGACCTACTATTTCCGCACGTCGTTCGACCTCGCCGAAGCGCCCACGGGCAACGAGACGTTCCGCCTTTCGTTCACCGTCGATGACGGAATGATTGTCTATGTCAACGGCGTTGAGGCCATGCGCTACAATATGCCCGGCGGCAACGTTTCCTACAATACCTACGCCACAAGTTATGCTCCTGGCAACCCCGACAGCGGCACCGCAAACCTTGATGCTTCGCTCTTCAAGCAGGGCACCAACGTCATCGCCGTCGAAGTGCACAACAATTCTGGCAGCTCTTCCGATATCTATTGGAGTGCCTCGTTGTCGAAAAACCTGACGTCGGGTGGAGACCTTGTGTGCAGCGAACCCGAATATGAACTCCCTGCAAGCGACCGCGACCTCATCGCCTGCTTCGAGCCCATTGCTTCGAGCGACACCCCTCTCCCACCTGTCGTCATCAACGAGGTGAGCGCTGATAATGGAATATACATCAATGACTTGTGGAAGAAATCCGATTGGATTGAACTCCATAATACCACCAATCAGGACATCGACCTTGCGGGTATGTATCTCTCCGACAAGGTGGACAAACCCGACAAGTGGCAGATAGGCTCCGACCTTGCCTCCGATACCCCCATCTCGACCATCATTCCTGCCCACGGCTACCGCATCATCTGGTGCGACAAGGAGGAGGGCATCCGCGACCTCCACGCCCCGTTCAAGCTCGAAAACGTCGATCAGAGCCAGGTCATCCTCTCGGCTGCCGATGGTTCGTGGAGCGACACGCTCACCTATTGCGCTCATCTCCCTGCCGAAACCGTGGGACGCTATCCCGATGCTTCGCGCAACGTCTATCTGATGACGCGCACCACCATTGAGCGCACCAACCAGCTCACCACCATCGCCGCCACCGTCGAGCAGCCCGCCGAGAGTGCCATCCAGCAGGTACTCTCCGACGACATCCTCGACGACAGCTATTCCATCTTCGACCTCAATGGACGCCTTGTCCGCGAAGGCCGTGGCTCTCTCTCTGAGGACCTCCCCTCGGGCGTCTATATCGTCCGCAGCAAGGGCTCGGCGTATAAGGTGATGGTGCCGTGATGAATGTTTTTTCTTAAACACGAATTACCACGAATTAATCACGAATTATTATATGTTCCCCAACGAACCTCTATAATTTATGACCAATTCGTGAACAGTTTATGAGTATTCGTGTTATAATGTAAAATGCAAAGTGTGAAATTTACCTTGCTTTCGCTCATAATCACGTTTGCAGTTTCAGTGTCAGCACAGACAGCCTCCCTGCAAATCAACGAGATCTGCCCATCGAACATCGATCAATGGGTAGATCCTTCGTTCAATTATGGCGGTTGGGTCGAGCTCTACAATCCCACTTCAACGACAGTCGATATCACCGGCTGGTATCTGAGCGACAAGAAGGAAAAGCTGCAGAAGGCCAAGGTATCGCAGACTACTTCTGTGCCCGCCAAGGGTTTCACAACCCTTTGGTTCGACCACTACAGCAAATGGTCAACGCAGACCATCGATATGAAGCTCGATTGCGACGGCGGCAAGCTCTATCTCAGCGACGCCCAGGGCAACCTTGTCACCTCGCTCGAATATCCCGAGGCCGTTTCCCGCTGCTCGTGGGCACGCACAAGAGATGGTGGCGACGCGTGGAACTATTGCGCCAATCCCTCACCGGGCAAGACGAATGCAGGCCGCAAGTACGCCAGCAAGCGCCTCGAAGCGCCCGAGATCGACACTCCCTCGCAGGTCTTCAGCTCGACAAGGATCAGCTGGAAGGTCACTATCCCCAGAGGCTGCACCCTGCGCTACACCACCGACGGCAGCGCACCCACCGAAAGCAACGGCCACCGATCGCAGACGGGCAGCTTTTCGACCACCGTCACGCGCACCTACTGCTTCCGTCTCTTCCGCGACGGCTATCTGCCCAGCCCTGTGGTGACGCGAACATTCATTAGGAATGAGCTCGACATCGACCTGCCCATCCTCTCGGTTACGGGCACGCAGGAGAACTTCTACGGCGACTCGCTGGGCATCTTCGTGAAGGGCGTCAATGGTCGTCCAGGTTATGGTCAAAGCGAAAATTGCAACTGGAATATGGATTGGGAGCGGCCTTCGGTGTTCGAATATTTCACGGCCGATGGCGAACTGCTCTTCGCCCAGGAGGCGGGCATAGAGCGTTGCGGTGGTTCGACGCGTGCCGTTTTACCCGCTTCGTTCAAGATCAAGGCAAACAAGCGCTACGAAGGTGAGGGCCATCTCCTCTACCCATTCTTCGAGGAGAAACCCTACCTCAAGCACAAGACCGTGCTGATACGCAATGGCGGCGACGATAATGACTGCCGCATCAAGGACGTCGTCCTCCAACAGATTGTAGCCACTTCGGGCATTGACATCGATTACCAGGCCTATCAGCCCGTCGCTCATTTCGTCAACGGCGTGTGGAAAGGTGCCATCAATATGCGTGAGCCCAACAACAAGCACTTCGTCTATTCAAACTACGGCTACGACGAGGACGAGATCGACCAGTTCGAGATGTCGCCCGACTCGGGCTATTGCCAGATGTGCGGCACCTACGAGGCGATTCAGACTTTGCTCACCCTTTCGAAGTCGGCAGCTGACGAGAACGTCTACAGCGCCATCTGCGACCTCCTCGATATGGACGAGTTCTGCAACTATATGGCCATCGAGTTCTACCTGCGCAACAGGGACTGGCCGCATAACAACCTCAAGGCGTGGCGCCCCCGTCGCGTTGGCGGCCGTTTCCGCTTCGTGCTCTTCGACCTCGACGGCTTCGATTGGACAAGTTCGCCCTTCACCGACTTCGCCAAAAAGCGCATCCATACCTTCCACCGCCTCTATGGCGAACCCGTGCAGTACATCACCAAGGAGATTGAGATAGTCTCCATCTTCCTCAACCTGCTCGAAAACGAGACCTTCCGCAAGAAGTTCATCGACACGTTCTGCCTCGTCGCTTACTCGGTGTTCGAACCTTCGCGTAGCGCCGTGATTTGCGACAATGTGGTCAACCGCGTGGAGCACACACAGTCGCTGTATAATGACGAAAGTCCCTGGTGGTCAGCCAATTCTTTAAGAGGCTCCATCAACTCATCACGGCAGACAACCCTGATGGATTCGCTCAAGAGCTTCAGCCCTGTGAGGCTCTCGTCGAAGACCACCCGCACGGCAAGGCTTCAGGCCAACGTCCCCGAAGCGCGTCTTTCGTTCAACGGAATGCCCATCCCCACCGGCAGGTTCGACGGCCAGTACTATGCGCCCCTCACCGTCAAGGCCGAAGCCCCGTCGGGCTACGTCTTCACGGGCTGGCACAACACTTCGAACACCAGCCACGGGCTCTTCCCCACTTCACAAACCTGGCGCTACTACGACAAGGGTTCGCTCGACGGAATCAACTGGATTGATACCAACTACAACGACAGCCAATGGTCGTCAGGCCCTGCTCCCTTGGGTTATCACGTGGGTGGAAACCGTTCCTATGGCACCATCATCAGCTATGGAAACAGCGTTGACAATAAGTATCCTACCTATTATTTCCGCACGTCGTTCGACCTCGCCGAAGCGCCCACGGGCAACGAATCCTTCGAGCTGTCGTTCAATGTCGACGATGGAATGATTGTCTATGTCAACGGCGTTGAGGCCATTCGGCATAATATGCCCAGCGGCAATGTCTACTTCGATACCTATGCTGCATTTTATGCGCCTGGCAATCCCGACAAGGGCACCGTCAGTCTTGATGGATCGCTCTTCAGGCAGGGCACCAACGTCATCGCTGTCGAGTTGCACAACTGCTCTGATTCTTCTTCCGATGTCTATTGGAGTGCGTCGTTGTCGAAAAACCTGACGTCGGTCGGTGCATTGGTGAGCAGCGAATCCGAATATACCCTCGTCGAAGCCAGCAGCGACCTCATCGCCTGTTTCGAACCCCTCGCTTCTGCCGACACCCCTCTCCCACCTGTTGTCATCAACGAGGTCAGTGCTGACAATGGCATCTACATCAACGACTTGTGGAAGAAATCCGACTGGATTGAACTCCATAACACCACCGACCACGACATCGACCTCGCGGGTATGTATCTCTCCGACAATATGAACAAGGCCAGCAAGTGGCAGATAGGCGCAGACCTTGCCGCCGATGCCCCCATCTCGACCATCATTCCCGCCCACAGCTACCGCATCATCTGGTGCGACAAGGAGGAGGGCATCCGCGACCTCCACGCCCCGTTCAAGCTCGAAAACGTCGATCAGAGCCAGGTCATCCTTTCGGCTGCCGATGGTTAGTGGAGCGACACGCTCACCTATTGCGCCCATCTCCCAGCCGAAACCGTCGGGCGCTATCCCGATGCTTCGCGCAACGTCTATCTGATGACGCGCACCACCATTGAGCGCACCAACCAGCTCACCACCATCGCCGCCACCGTCGAGCAACCCGCTGAAAATGCCATCCAGCAGGTCCTCTCCGACGACATCCTCGACGACCGCTATTCCATCTTCGACCTCAATGGACGCATCGTCCGCGAAGGCCGTGGCTCTCTCACCGAAGACCTCCCCTCGGGCGTCTACATCATCCGCAGCAAGGGCTCGGCGTATAAGGTGATGGTGCCGTGAGGTAATTCCGAAAGAAAACGAAAAAACCGAAAAGGACGAAAAAGATTTTAACGTTAATTCCCATTAATCGACCGTTTATGATTCGTTAATGAAAGGTCGTTTTCGGATATTTCGTGCTTTTCGTTGTTTTCGGAATAAAAATAAAGTTACCCGATATCAACATTTCAATGTTGATGTCGGTTTTTTTATGCCCTTTGCAGCAATATTTTACCAAAAAATTTGGAAGCGATTCGTTTTTTGCTTATATTTGCAGCGAACATTTCTTGTAATCGAAAACACATATTAACCTCAATAAACAGAATTATTATGAAAAACCGTATCTACTTATCTCTGCAAGCCGCGGCTATGATTATGGCCTGCTGGCTGATTCCAACGCAAGGCTGGGCATCTGTGACGGTCGATGGCTTGAATTACGATCTCGACGAGTCGGCAAAGACCGCCGTCGTGGTATCCCCTTCCTCCGAGAATATCGATTTCCTGCACATCCCCGGAAGCATCACCTACGAGGGAGTCACCTACACGGTGACCGCCATCGCCGACTGTGCTTTCCTCGATTGTCGCGACCTCTTAGCTGCGTATTTCGAATCCCCAAGCCTGACCTACATTGGATTCAGCGCCTTCGAACGTTGCTATTCGTTGGAAGAGCTTCAATTTGTTGATGGCTTGACCGAATTCAGTTACGAAGCGTTCAAGAATTGCCGCAACCTGCAGCGTGTTACCCTCCCCAGCACGATGAAGGTCATTGGCGACCGCTCGTTCCTAGGCTGCACCAGTCTGAAAATCATCAATATACCCGCATCGGTCTACTACATTGGCAACGAGTGGGTTTCGGGCTGTCCACTGCATCTGCTTATGGCTGAGAGCAAGACCCCTCTGTCCGTCAAGGCTAACCGATTCAATGGCCTTGACAAGGAGACCTGCATCCTCGGTGTGCCCAAAGGCAGAAAGGCTGCCTATAAGGCGGCAGATGTCTGGAAAGACTTCCTGAACATCCGTGATGACGTGGTCGAAGTAGCCCAATGTGGCGATAAGGTCTTCTACTCTATGTTTGGCGATAAGACGATGACGGTTTGGGGCGATGGACCTATGTATGATTATTGGCACGGCTCCATTGATTCTGAATTTGGTACATATAACGTTGAGGGATTGACCTTCGAGGAAGGCGTGACTCATATAGGTGCTGATGCTTTCAGCGGGTTTGAAAAACTTTCGACGATAAGTGTCCCCAACAGTTTGACCAGCATCGGACAATATGCATTCTTCGAGACTCCCTGGTACAACAATCACCCCGATGGCGAGGTGGTCTATCTCGACAAGTGGGTCTATGGCTTGAAGGGTATGGAAGGTGCTGATGTCGTACTTTTGGATGGCACTGTGGGACATGCAGCCGCGGCATTCCTGGGTTGCAACATCTCCTCGCTGAGTATCCCGAGCAGTATGTATTACATCTATCCGGCTATGTATGAATACGATGACGGACACTTCTACTATGCTGCTTTTGGTGATATCGGTTCCATAGCTGTCGATGCCGCTAATCCCCTTTACGATTCTCGCGAAGACTGCAATGCCATCATCGAAACCGCTTCGAACACCGTGGTTGTCGGAAGCCGCAATATGGATCTTCCCGAAAGTGTAACCGCAATAGGTCCATTCGTGTATGGCTCCCAGACTTCTGCCGTTATTCCTTCGAGCGTGACAGTGGTTGATAATTTTGCATTCGGTTCAGCAGTTTATGTTCTGAGCAGGCCTGAAGAGGGCGGCTATATTTACCATGTGCCATCGGCGCCCATCGAATCGATAAAGATGGAGGGAAGCGTGCCGCCGGCATTGTCGATCACCAATCCATCCTTGAAATACAACTTCGGAGAGAAGTATATGGCAACCTTGGGAGGCCCCAACAAGGCGGCTTGCATCCTCTATGTGCCCTTCGGCAGCAAGGAAGCCTATCAGAGCGCCACAGGCTGGAAGGACTTCCAGAACATCGTGGAGTATGACCCCGAGGGTGGCACCACCGCCATCGAAACCGTCCGCTCTTCGACCTCCGCTCCTCGTCAGATCTTCGACCTCCAGGGCCGTCGCCTGAACGATGCCTCCAGTCACTCCATCATCATCGAAAACGGCAGGAAGCGCATCCAGCGTTGATTTTAGGCAAAACACCCCTTCGTCCCAAGCGGAGCGGCCTCGCCGCAGGATTGTCCTCCTCCGTCCCAAGCGGAGCAGCCTCGCCCCGACCCGCCTTGTCCCGTTTGTTTTCGTCGCAGCCATCTATGGCTGCCTCTCTCCTCCGTCCCGCGCGGAGCGGCCTCGCCCCGACCCGCCTTGTCCCGTTTGTTTTCGTCGCAGCCATGTTTGGCTGCACATCCCCTCCGTCCCGCGCGGAGCACCCCTCCCCGCGACATCCGCCATCTACATACAAAGGGCCCGCATCAAACGATGCGGACCCTTTTCCTTCACTGAGAGTGAGCATTCTCACAATTAATCGACCCTTACTCCATATCGGTGAGTGAGAGGTGATGCCTTTAGCCGTCAAAACGTTTTACGCTTCATCGGGCTGGTCCTCATTGTCAGCCTTATTATCTCTACTTTCGGTTTCAATATGGGCCATTTGACCACTAAAATCTTTCCAAGTGAGGTCAGAATATGGTAATTCCACAACGCTCATATGTGCGCCAAGTATGGGAAAAAGCATCGGAACGAGGGGGTTCTTGTGTGTCTTTTGATGTCTGTGAGAGCTGAATTTTGATGATTTCTGTCCTTTTTTCGAGTTTGTGCGTCTTGGATACGATTGATATTGAGATATCGTACATAATTGATATTCAGCTTAATATGTGAAAACTTAGAAAGGTTCACTGTTTCAATTTCAGTTATTTCAGTTCTTCAGTTGTTTTTTCGAAGGGTGTGTCTTTTCTTCTTTTATTTTAAAATATTATATATAATTAATTATTAATAATTTATATATTATTAATAAAGGCCTTAAAAAAATAGACCCTCTAAAATCTAACTGAAGAACTGAAATAACTGAAGAACTGAAATACTTTGTTGCGAACTACTCAACTGCTTTCCCCTACAAGGCTTGGGAGTGCTCGGAGGATCTCGTCACTCATTCACAACTCTGTTTTTTTGGGGGGGGTAAACGGCTGGATTAATCCTCAAAAAATATAAAAAATTATTCAATTTTCTTTGCCATCTCCACGAAAACACGTAACTTTGCAGCGCATAATTATTGAGGCGAAAGATACTGTGTTAAATTCCAAATTTGACAGCAGAAAAAATGACTACAAATAGCGTTTTTTATAGAATGAGCTATATTTGTCAAATGAGCTTTTCAAATAGGGAATAACCAGTAGTCCGAATGCCCCGCGTTCGGGTGCTCCGCGTTCGGGTGCGAAGGCAGCGTGTGCTGCCTTCGCGTACCCAACGTTCATTCGGGCATAATGATCTTTGAAAATTTGGATATATATCATCTTTAGCTGCCGAAACAGCTAATATGTAAGGCTTTTTTATGTCATTTGAATCTTTTTCCTTCTTATTTGTTGGGATTTGATTTTTTTTGATATATATTTGCAGCCACCAAGAGAAGTCACTGTCTTTGGTCAACAAAGTCAAAACTATCTCGCGCGGCTGCAGTTAATGACTGTGGCCGCTTTTTTTGGCTTAATAGGGGTGGATTCCCAGGGTCAAACAAGAGCGGATTCTTTCAGAGTTGCCCCAGGCTCGTCTTTGTACATCTGGTCAAGAGACAAGGTTACAACGTCTGTGCATGAGACAGACCTCTTGGAATCGTATTCCT
>Ga0256407_10004477_pt1 | contig 23279 bp, 16 predicted proteins | sample RumenRJG_04DNA_FD_193489 | JGI IMG/M metagenome (GOLD analysis project Ga0256407, IMG submission 193489) | Bovine rumen microbial communities from Lethbridge, Alberta, Canada - RJG_04 | ecosystem: Host-associated > Mammals > Digestive system > Stomach > Rumen | place: Canada: Alberta... | reverse complement strand
GATGAGGTCCTGTCAAAAGCTTCCCCGAAATAAAAAAAGATGCCAAAAAACTTTCTACATTTGTCTACGGGAATATCGCCCGTCTTTTTGTGGTACAATTTTCCGTGAAAAAACCGTGAATAGTAACAATGGTAAATGCCGGTGGCGCAACAAAGGCAACGAAAACTTGCACGAACTGATACAAAGTGCTAAATTTAATGCATAATTCGCGCTTGCGATGAGACAGTGCAGTTTTGGGGTTATGTCCCGTGGAGTGGAATGTAATCGAAGGTAATTGCTGAATTTACGAGGGAGGTATTAAATGAAAAAAGCTGTTATTTCTTTATTGCTTAGTTTACTTCTTATTCTGGGACTGCCACTGTTGTTTCCGGTAACAAGCTTTGCATATTCTGCGCCGCGTGGAATATACAACAACGGTTTGGGAGGTATCTACATTGATATAAACTCCTCTCCGTTTACTGATTATCAGACACATTCGATGGGACACAATGCTTATTCACCGGTTGGCTGTTCATGGTATGCTGCCGCGAGAACTGATCAACTGACTGGAAAATATATGACCATACAGACTGGCTCCTATTGGTACAGGGAAGCGGCGTCGTTAGGATTTACAAAAGGGACGACTATCAAGGCACCGGCTATGGCGTGCTGGGCCGGACATGTGGGAATAGTTGAGAAAATTGAAGACGGAAACATATATTACAGCGAAGGCGGAGATTCATACTGGATGAATAGCCAGGGAGTCAATGCTTCGGATTATGGATACTGCCGAATTGTAAAATTTACGAGTGAGGCATCGTTAAAGAGAATCTCAAATTCAGAATTCTACGGATATGTGTATCTTGGAGATGCAGGAGGAGAAACATCGTCATCAGCCATCGCATTTAATTCAATCGATGCATCTGATGTTACAGAGACCACAGCGCATATACAAGCGAATGTCTCTGTTAATCGCAAGGTTTATGAGGCAGGTGCTGAGTATTCCACAAGCTCCTCTATGAGCAACGCCGGGACGGTAAGTGATACCAATTACCCTGTAATCAGGGATAAGATCTGGTATGACTTCGGGAATGGTACATATCCTGCGCTTTCAAAGGGGACAACATATTATTACAGGTTTTACTATATTGAGAATCAGGGGGGAGAAAAGCATTACAGCGATATAAAGTCCTTTACGACGAAAGGAGAAAGTCAGGAAGTCGCTGAATATATGACATATGACAATGTGGGGATTGTGTCAGTGGCAGATACATCGGCTATTGTTATAGCTGAGGTGTCCACAAACGGCGATGTGATCAAGTATGTAGCAGGACTTGGAGATTCCGGTAATTCAATTAGCTGGAATGGGATCAATATGACTTCAATGCATAGTCTGACATGGCAGTTTGATGATCTTCAGCCGGCAACAACATATTATTACCAATACGATGTTTTTACTGCCTCAGGAAAGGATTATAAGAGCGGCATCTATTCGTTTACAACTACGGGAACAAAGCCTGACACAGAAAGACCGCAGATAACGGATGTTAAGATATCAAATGTCACTTCCTCGGGTTTTGATGTGTCTTGCAAGGTAACTGATAATGTGGCTGTAGATAGTGTCAATATTACTGCGGAAGCAGATGATGGAAAAAAGATAAACGGAGATGCTAATAAAGACGGATCCATATATAGATGTCACATCGATATAGCTTCGAATGGTGGAAAGAGTGGACAATATAGAATCACGATCTATGCGATAGATACCAGTGGTTATGTTGAGACTCAGGTGACATATTGCGATGTGCCAGAAAAAGTGGTAGAGCCTGCAATAGTCTTTGATTCCGTGACGAGCAGTGCTGTTCTCCAAACGACGGCTCACATAGAGGCAGATGTGTCTGTGAATCGTTCTTGTTATGAGGTAGGTGCGGAATATTCTACAGATTCAAATCTGAACAATGCCTTGACAGTCAACGACAGCAACTATCCAAAAATTGTGAACAGAATATGGTATGACTTTGGCGACGGCTATCCTTCGCTGTCAGCGAATACGAAGTATTATTTCAGATTCTATTACAAGGAAGATCCCGGTGATATGAGGCATTATAGCGCCGTGAATTCTTTCACAACGCAGGCTCAGAATACAATCAAAAAAGAAGGCTATGACGGAAATGCAGCGGCGGCCTATGCCATAGCGAACAAATACAATCTCGACTGCCAGTATAATGGAAATTATCAGTGTGCAGAGTTTGTAGCTGCGTGTATCGCGCAGGGTGGTCTTGATGTTGACCATAATATGAACAAGTATGTTTATCAACTGCGGAAAACAATACTTAACAAAGGGTTCATAGAGACGAAAGTCACCTATAGTGGGACAAGGACATATACGGCAGGGAATACAATTTCTGTTGGAGATGTCATTATCTTTTCAGAAGTTCCGGATGATCCTTATCCCATACATGCCGCAATAGTCACAGTTATAGAGAATAATGGTGAGGTGAAGATTACCGACGCTAACATAAAAGGCGGGGTATCTGCGAATCGCAGCATAAATTACAGTACCGGATCAAAATCGACAGCGGCAAGCACAATTACTGTTTATTGTTATCATTGGCCCGAGTCCACGCCGGGTCAGGGTAGTTCAGGTGGTGCCGAGGGCGAGGATAAGGTAGCGTCGGTGGCGATGTATCGCCTTTACAATCCTAATTCCGGCGAACACTTTTACACAGCCAACGGAACAGAAAGGAGTTTTCTATCATCAATAGGCTGGAAGGATGAGGGCATTGGCTGGTATGCTCCAAAGACTTCCGCTACTCCGGTGTACAGACTTTATAATCCAAATTCCGGGGAACATCATTACACAACAAATGCATCAGAGAGGGCAAGCTGTATCAGTGCCGGTTGGAACGATGAAGGGATCGGCTGGTATTCGGACGACAGCGAAGCGGTTCCTCTGTATCGTGAGTATAATCCCAATGCTGTGACAGGAACACACAACTACACTACCAGCAAGTCAGAGCATGACTACCTTGTTTTGATCGGCTGGAAAGATGAAAACATTGGATGGTATGGAGTTGAAAATCATTAAATAAAGGAGATAAAAATCACTTATGGAGGATGTGATATGAAATATAGAAGAAGAATTTTACTTATATTACTTATCATGGCAGTATGTATTTCTACATTTGCTATTGATATAGACACAGCTAAAGCGGAGGACAATTCCCAGAAGTTATTCTGTGTTGAGGTATCAAATAAGGATTTAACATATGGAGATTCGTTTACAATATTTGTTACGCCTCTTTTTGAACCGGATAGCCCAATGTATATATATGGCATTTTCAGTACTCCTTCAGATAGTGGAGTGCCGGACTTTCTTTATGAATGGGGACTGAATAGCAGTGTCATACAAGGCGATAAAATGGATCAGCATATAGAAAAATTATATATCCATAGAGGGAATAAACTCGCATATACTTTTAATGTTCGTAAAAATATGCCAAAAGGATACTATGATACATTTTCAATTGCTTGTTCATTTGATAAGTCTTCCTATACTGCAGATTATTTTTGTGAAAATTCAGCAATAGAGTCTATAAACGAAGCCTCCTTCTCTATCGGTAGTAGAAATATTGATGATACGGACGAAAAGAAACATTCAGCTATTGGAAGGTTAAATATTGAAAATAAAGACGAAACAAATTATGTTACAGAGGGAGAAGAATGTCAGATTCAATATGAATTAAGTGCATGGGACAGCGTAACTGGTGAGACTATTGACCCGGCGGGACATTTTTCGTTAAGCTGGTCAAGCAGTAATAAAAAAGTTGCTACAGTAAACGGTGATGGTATAGTCAGAGGAATCTCTCCAGGGGAGGTTATTATCAAGGCACAAGTTAATGAAATCCCCAATTGGTTTTATAACCTTAAATTTGTTGTGATTGAAAAAAAGGAAACCATGCCAGATAGAGACGGTGATTCTGTGAGGTATAATACATATCCCAAGGATGATGTTGATGCTGAAACTGATCTTTATGATTCTGACTGGCGATATTGGAGTCAGGGTGCATCGAGACATCAAAAGATAAGACAAGTTGGTTGTCATATTATTTCAAGTGCGAAGATGATAGTTGAGCTTGGGATTGAAAGTGACACTTCGACATTTAATCCGGAAGTGCTTTACCAATGGTTGATAACTAATAAAATTATAGAGTCATCTGTTATAGGAGAACCATCGCTTGGCGGATTTGTAAATGAGTATTCGAAGGCAAAGGGATATGAGCTTGAGATAAAAAGAGTGCAATTAGATTCGAACAAATCCAAGTTAGAGCAGGCAAAAACACTAATGGATCTTCTTAAAAATGGATATGGGCTATGTTTGCTCTCTGCTTCAGGACAGCCTGAGCATATGACATATGTTAACAGAGAAGAGTCTTTAGAAGTTGGGACTCCGATTATTTTTGATACATTGACATCTTGGTCATATAATGAAAAATATCAGCATATAAAATTTACTGATTATAATAATCGCGCAGTTGCGGTATGGGATAGACCTATTATGGGGATTGGCGTGGCCTATAAAGTTAAAAAATCGTCTGAAAATAATGTACAGGAAGATACCCAAAAAGAGGATAATAAAGCGGTTCCCATGTTCAGACTTTTTAATAAAGCTACAGGGGAGCATTTTTACACATCCGACATAGTGGAGCGAGAAAGCCTGTCATCAATTGGTTGGATGTATGAGGGTGTAGGTTGGTATGCGCCCTTAAAATCATCTACTCCGGTATATCGCCTTTATAATCCCAATGATGGTGATCATCATTACACCACATCTTTACCCGAACGAGAAATATGTATCAAGGCGGGATGGATTTATGAAGGGATTGGCTGGTACTCCGATGATAGCAAGTGTGTGCCAGTATATAGAGAATACAACCCCAATGTTTCAGTAGGTTCTCACAATTATACTTCAAGTAGAACAGAGCATTCATATCTCGTAAAGATAGGCTGGAAAGATGAAAACATTGGATGGTATGGAGTTGAAAATCAATGATAAGTGGGGGTGATATTTGTTATGTTTCATGGAAAAACGTTTGCATTGATTTGTATTGCAGGCCTTGCGCTTGGACTATTGATGCCTGTACAGGTTGAAGCGGCTTCATCAGGAACTGTTAATATGTATAGGTTATATAACCCCAATAGTGGGGAGCATTTTTACACGGGAGATGTTGATGAAACGGTGACTCTTACTAAGATAGGCTGGAGATTCGAAGGGATAGGCTGGGTAGCCCCCAAAATTTCAAGTACTCCTGTCTATAGGCTCTATAATCCCAATACCGGGGATCATCATTATACTACAAGCAGTTCAGAAAGACAGACTTGTATCAGGTTTGGATGGGAAGATGAAAGTATAGGCTGGTATTCTGACGATTCACAAAGAATTCCATTATATAGGGAATATAATCCAAATGTTGAGACTGGAACGCACAATTATACTTCGAATAGTGGCGAACACAATTACCTTGTATCTTTGGGCTGGAGGGATGAAAATATAGGCTGGTACGGAATTGGAGAGGGGAGATCTTCAGCGATCCCAAGAAGACTGGGAGACCTTGAGCCTATTTCGCAAGGCGATTTTATAGGCGTTGGTACTGATATAGAGAACATGGATTGTGATTACGATGGAAATATATATGACATAAATACTTTGATTTGTCCAAAAGAAGTGATGATGAGTTCGGCAACAAGTGAACGTGAGGTATCTGTTGAATATTTTCTAAACCAAAAATACAACAACATTTCAGGAACTCTATACATTCCGATTTCTTCTGCAGTAATTTATGAGCAGGATAGAGACGCAGATGAATACATACAGCAATCGAATCTGTTTGAAATTTATGGTGATGAAAGGCTCTTATATTCTGATTCAAGTTTAACTTTATCGGGAAGGGGCGTTAAGCAATTTTCTGTTGGAGTTTCTGGTGTGAAGGTGTTGAGAATAAAAATGACAGGTCTAGGTTGGCAGAAAGACGAGAACAGTTGGTTACGTATTCGAACGGCTACACTTTGTGCCGGTGACGTCATTATTTCTTGATTGAGGCGGAAACGTATATGACGTATATTTTGACGCAGATATATCCGCTTTGGATGGAGAGATGAGGATAAATATTGAACAGAAAGGATACCTGTTATGTTTTCTAAAGGAAAGGTGAGGGATTATCTAAAAATGATCCTTACCTCGATATCAATTTTCGGTATGGTTTTTATGTTCTTTGCTCCGATGAAGGTGCGGGCGGCTTCATCAAATTATGTCAGCCTGTATCGGTTGTATAACGCTGCGAGTGGTGAGCATTTCTATACTTCAAATTCTTTTGAAAGAGACAATCTTATTTCAATAGGCTGGAGATATGAAGGCATTGGCTGGTATGCACCGGCCACCTCAGATACACCTGTATATCGTTTATACAATCCGAACAGCGGAGATCATCATTTTACGATATCTTCAACTGAACGCAGCAGCTGCGTTCAGGCAGGCTGGAGATATGAAGGTATTGGCTGGTATTCGGATGACAGAAGATCAGTTCCCGTATATAGGGAGTACAACCCTAATGCTTCTGCAGGCACCCATAACTATACGCTGGATAAGACTGAACATAATAATCTTGTAAGGGCAGGCTGGAGAGATGAAAACATCGGGTGGTATGGAGTCATTGTTCCGGATTCAGTAAACTGGGGGTCGATAGAAAAATCCTATAAAAACTTTTTGGACAATTCGACATTATGGTTTGAGCGTATGCTTGAATCTGGATCGGCTCATGCGGTAGAGGATTTAACACGGTACGATATTGTAGATATAAACGGAGATGATATCCCTGAACTTGTTGTTCTTGACTTTGGGGGAGCACATATGGCCGGATACCAGGCGATATATACATACTATAATGGAGCGGTTCAGTATGTATCAGCGTTTCAGGATTTTGATTACTATTTGGGAGGTGGATTGCGATCCGGTTGGATGAACATGGGGAACTTCTCTGATTACTATTCCATATTCGACGGGAAGACGGTGACAGAGATCTGCTATGATAACGGGACAGTTAGACAAGAAGAACTTGTATATTATGATGGAAAAAATAATGAGATTTCTGAATCAGAATTCATGAGATTGAAACAGTCTGTTACAAGAGGAAAGGAACCCTTAAAATTTAATTGGAGATACTATTCGAGATAATTTCAGATTGTATGCATACTGAAGGAGACTTGATAGAAAGGGATTTGAATGTTTAATAAAGTGAGAAAAGGAAAATTTATAAAAGGTTGCTCTGTGATGCTTTGTTCCATAAGTATGTCTATTGGAATGGTTATTCCCGCACAGGTCCAGGCTGCCTCGTCTGGATCCGTCAATATGTATAGGCTTTATAATTTGACGAGCGGCGAGCATTTCTATACATCGGATTCTGCTGAAAGGAACAACCTTACATCAATTGGGTGGAAGTACGAGGGGATTGGGTGGGTCGCACCCAAGAGTTCAAACACGCCTGTTTACAGATTGTATAATCCCAATACAGGCGACCATCATTATACGACAAGTCAAGAGGAGAAGGCGAGTTGCGTAAATTTTGGTTGGCGATATGAGGGGATAGGCTGGTATTCAGATGATTCAAAACGGATTTCTCTTTACAGGGAATATAATCCATCGGCTATTACCGGGTCGCATAATTATACTTCTGATTTGAATGAGCATACGCTTCTTACAAATAGTTACGGATGGGTTGACGAAGGCATCGCTTGGTATGGCGTATCGGGAGCACAGAAGGATAATACATACAGCCCTTCCAAGGATGAACTCCTGAATTCAGTAAGGACAAGCTCATCCGGAGAATTTATAGGAGATCCTTGTTATGCAGATTTTGATAATGATGGGAGGCTTGAGATAGTACAGGCTACATGGAAGAGTTCAGGAGATGGGTTTGATCTTAGATTTTGGCATAGTGATGGATTCTCGGTCAAGAGCTTTGGAGAAAAGAAAGAGCAAAATTCGATCCTATGGTCGGTGAAGCCTTATGTCATCTCTATGAAGGACGGTACGAAGCATTATGCATACACTATGGGATGGCGACCGGGTGTTCTTGCCGCGTATGTAGCTTCTTCTGAGGCTTTTTCCATAAAAAATGGCGTGACAAAGAATATTTTCAGCATGGAGCATGCAGAGATCCAGTCTGTTGGCCCAGAAAGCATAGACATAACATACGGAAGGCAAACCAATGGTGAGTTGATGTGGGCACTTTTTAGCGGTAATACTACGGTCTATTTTGATGGCACAAGATACCCTGTACCCAGCGACTCTATTGATGCATGGCTATCATAAGGTTATAGAAAGGCATAGAAATGAGAAAATTAATTGGACTCGCACTAAGCGTTCTGCTGATGGTTTCCTTAATTCCGGTAACATCTTCAGCAGCGTCTTCCGGGAGACAGGATATATATCGGCTCTATAATTCGTCCTCAGGGGAGCACTTTTATACGCCTGATATGAAAGAATGCAGCTCCCTCACAATCAGGGGCTGGATTTATGAGGGAATAGGGTGGACGGCACCGAAATCCTCTAATACTCCAGTATATCGGCTGTACAATCCAAACAGTGGCGACCATCATTATACAATAGATGAAAAGGAGAAAAGCACGCTTGTCAGAATTGGGTGGAATTATGAGGGAATCGGGTGGTATTCGGATGATTCAAGGACAGTTCCGCTTTACCGGGAATATAACCCCAGGGCGAGTGTAGGATCGCATAATTATACTACGAGCATAGAGGAAGATAGGAGGCTTACTTCGAGATACGGATGGAATGGTGAGGGTATCGCATGGTATGCACTGTCCGAAGGCAGAAGCGATTCGACATTCGATACATCAGTAGCTGCTGAGATAAGGAAGGAAGCAGGGATTATTGCGACACTATTTCCAAGTTATGGTGGATTTTATAATTATAACGAGAGTTATCCGGATGAAAACATGGAGCACCTCATAAGAAATCTCGTGTGGACACTAGATTATTATGAGAACGATTTTTGGTGCGAGGGACTCAGTCTTTATGACAAGAGGAATGGTGTGTGGAACGAAGCAGAAGTATCACGAGAAGTGATTGACGGTATGGTCGATGTACTTTTATCAGAAAACAATACGATGAATGTAGGAAATTACAATGTGAAGTCATCGGTTGTGAATTATGTGGCCACGAGCTATGGCGACGTGACCTATCGGAATCTTACTGACACATATGTTTTCAAGAGTTGGGTCGGTGACCCGGGAGAGTCGCTTGGTTTTAATTCTTATTTGATTAATCCGGACGGATCTATAACGGTAAAATTTGATGTGCTTTTGAATTATGACAGACTATCCGTGGCTGGTCAGTGTACTGCTATCCTAGTAAAGAATCAGAAAGCATCAAAAAGCATGTTTCCCTATGCGGTGAAGTCTTGTTCAGAGGTGGATTATTATTAATCACAATTATCCTTGATATTCCATTTTACTTGATTGATGAAGGCAAGGTATGGTATGTGATCGGCAGTAAGAAAATTTATAGTATTCCTATTTTCTTTTATTGATAGGAGGAAGGGATTTGAGGAGAGGCGATTTCTTAGGAAGTCGCTTCTCCTTTATTTATGCGGAAATGTATCGGCTCCTTAAATCTGACGTTTTAGGGTCACAGGTTTAATCCGTAAAGCTTATAAAATGGGACTTCATTCCGAGGTCCCATTTTCTTTGCCTAAACATCCAAACTGACGTTCGCACATTCCGCGTCCCAAATCCCGAAGATACAGTCTTTGCCGGGACGTAGGACTTGTCGGAATAGGAACGTGCTATATCCTTGTGATTTATGGAGTTTTCTGTTGCTGATATGCCAGTTTTGTAGTAGGATTTACCCGAGTCGGGAAACGCATTTTGGGACATTGACCCGTATACGTCAGATTGGGGCTCCCGTTACGTCGTGGGTGCAAAACACCCTTATCGTTAGATTGTATCAATGTAAAAGGTGCGATGAACGCCTAAACCCAAATAGTTGTAAAAAATGAGAAAGGGTAAACACATTCCGGCCTAAGAATTTCCTCTGTTCCTTTGGAAGCACTAAAGAGATGGGGGAAATTTTTATGCGTAAAATCATTCGTTTTATTGTACAGCTACCATTTCGTATTATGTCGGTTCCGATCATGGCAGCTCTATTTGCTGCCGAGTGGATTGGAATCTTCCTTGTGAGCATACCGATCGGGCATTGCTACAAGGCAAGCGGAAAAGAGCACATTTACATCAAGGGCGGCGGACGCATAGAATATCGCACCAGAACAGGCAACCTGCTTGGCGCTGTGCCGTCCCCTTGCGGGGCGCTCCCTCTTTCGAGATCCTGGCGGTTTATCTCAGCTTGGACGGTCATTCATTTGTTCTGACCATATCGTACCAAAATAATCGGCCTCCACCCGTATATCCGGGATGTAGGAAATCGGTATGAAAAAGCGAATTTTTCCGCGCTCATGGAAGTATTTGCAAAGTTTGTTGGGATAAGTATACCCTTTGGTCTTACCTGTTCCTTGTAGCAGTTCATTCGCGATGATAATATAATATCGATCCCAAAAGGAACGAGAGGAAGTCCGAAAGATGGATATCTCCCGTTCCTTTTTTGTTGCTTTTCAACTTCGGTGCAAATTGCGTCGAAGTTGTTTTGATATGGAGGAAGAAATGAAAAGATGTGATTTTTTTCATGTGTGTATGTATGGGGTCTTAGGGCACTCCCTAACAAGATCATTTTGCTGTAAAGCAAAATGCGTATCTTGCAAAAATATAGTAATAGGAGATTGGATAGGCGATGACGGTAGAAAAAAGTGATGACGCTTGAGAGGAAAGCATTGAGATCATAGGCTTTTAAGGCGTCATCGGTAGTGATGATTGCATTTAAAGGAGAATCCCAAAATGGAAGAAATATCAAACAGGGAGACCACTACAGAAAAGGCGTCATCACCAAAGCATCAGCTGAAGGTGAATGATGAAGATTACAGGAAGATTAAGGCGTTTATCTCGGAATACGGGGTCGGAACGAACTCGGACTTTCTTCATCTGGTAGCGGAGAACCTGGATCTGCTTCGCCCGGTTTTTCAGAGTGATGACGGTGATTCCCATGATGTTGCATCCACCGCTGTTACAGTTTCGGCCGATGCCGATGACGCCTCCTCCTTTCCCGATATTCTCCCTACTTCCGATTGGACCAGTGAAGATCGAAAGCGATTTCTCAATATCATCACAAGCAATGAGGATAAGTACGGTACTACCGCGGCATCTCACATCATACGTGCCTTCGAAGAGCAGAAGCTGATCCCCTTTGACTACAACGGGGATCCGAAGATCAAGACGAAGTACGGCTACTACACGCGCCGCTTCCTGGATGAACATCCGTATATGATCGCGCCGGATTGGTTTTATTGGAAAGCCGACTGGCTGCAGTTTCACCCCGTGATCTTCCCGGAGATGGACGATCCTGAAACGGACAAAAAGGTTCTTGATGAGTTTTTCAAGGATCCGGTCATTGGAACATTATTGTTTAGAAAGGTCCAGATAGAAGATGAAGAAAGACGAAAAGAAAAGCAGAATGGTTAATTTCCGGCTGAGCGAAACGGAATACGAGTCATTCAAAGATAATGTTTTAAAGGCCTGCGGCTCCGACAACGGCGCTGTCTCCCGCTATCTTCGGCAGAGGATCTTCAAGGAAACCTATGACATCAGGCTCTTAAGAAGCCTTTGTTCCGATATGGCTTCAATGAAGGCGGATCTTGATCACGAGCTGAAGCTTGCAGCTGCAGCCGAAGACACGAGAGCACTTCAAAGCTTCCTTGAAAGCAATATCAAACTGCTCGTAAACTGCTCGGAAAGGCTTTCAAAAGCGATAGCCGCCGCCGAAAAGGAGTCTTAATGGCGATCACAAAAATAACCAACATCAAAGAAAACCTCTCCGGTCACGGTGCCCGCTCTGCTCACCTGAAAAACGCCCTTGCCTATATCATGAATAAGGACAAGACCGACAACGGCCTCCTTATCGGATCAAACTGCGGCTCCGATCCCAAAGAGTGCTATGACCGGATGATGGAGACCAAAAGGTTTTACGGCAAGGAAGGCGGGCGGCAGGGATATCATGTCGTTATCTCTTTTCAGCCGGGCGAGGGAACGAAGGATATCGCTTACAAGATCGGTCAGGAGTTCTGCGAGCGCTTTTTCGGAAATGATTTCGAGTACGCCTTCGCGGTTCATAACGACCGGGCCCACCTTCATATCCACATTATCTTTAATTCCGTGAACCGGAACGACAGCTACAAATATCGTTACAACCTCGGCGATTGGGAAAAAAAGATGCAGCCGATCACTGACGACCTATGCAGAAAGTACGACCTTTCTGTTCTTCAATACGACAAGGCTGCTCCCCGCGCCGGCGAAGACTACGCGAAGCATATGGCTGCGAAGGAAGGCCGCCTTACCTGGTCAGAGATAATAAAAAGAGATATCGATTTCGCTATCAGTGTCTCCTCCGATGAGAAGGAGTTTTTTGGCAAAATGCGCTCCATGGGCTATCGTGTCAGGATAGGTCATTCCAAAGACCACGGCGAATATGTAGCTTACACCGCGCCCGGTGAGTCGGCGAGGAATCGTGACCGGACCCACAGGGATTACAGGCTTGGAGGCGGCTACACGATAAAAAGCATCCGAGCCCGTCTTCGCGAAGGTGAAAAGATAATCGAACCCCCGCCCTTTTCAGAAAAGGAGATGCTGGAGGATCTTCGTTTCTCAAAGCCCGGCAGGAAATACACTGTTTTTCAGATACGCGTTCTTCGCCGTCGCCTTGTTCTGGATAATTTTCATTTCCTTGATCTTTCAGAGAGGGAGCAGGCCGCAGTCCGAAAGGATCTTCTTCGTCTGGATGAGCTTACGAAGCAATGCGATTACATTCTTGCCAACGATATCGGTTCGCCGGAAGCCGCTGAAAACAGGCTTCTTTCGGTAAAGGAATTGATCCGGAATGAAAAAGCAGCGTCAAACTGTGACAAAGCCCGTCTCAAAAAGCTAATGGAAGAAAAGCGCCTGCTCAACCATATCATAAAGGATAGCAAAGAGCTCATCTACGCAGATGACATTTCGCTTCGTGATGATCTGAATTACAGAGAGAAGATAAAGGGGCCTAAGATATGATAGATCAGAAAAAAATAATCTTAATGCTTGAGACTTTCGCGGAGGACTTCGGGATCCCGGCAGAAGCTTTATCAAAGGTCAAAGAGTCAAATGACGGACTCCTTGCAAAGGCTTACCTTCTGTGCTTCCTTTCAAGCTTTAAGTGGCAGGATCTTCCGGATGAAATAAGAAGCTCCGCCCCTGTCGTGACCTCCTGGTACATGAAAAAGCTTTCGGAAAGGCTCGCTGAAACTGATCTCCTTTTTACAGAGATTAAGTCTGTTGAGGCTCAAACTTCTGATCTCACCGGGAAATTCGATACATTATTATCGGATGTCAGGAAGATCCGTGAACCCGGGAGATTCAGCTTCAGAAAGGATAGGAAGGCGGCTGTCGATCCAGTGGTGAGGCAGCAGACCTATGACATTATCCTTGCGGATTATCTCAACAACCCGAAGTTCTCGAATGAAGCAAAGCAGGTGATATTTGAAGGCTGGGAGGCGGACGATCCGCTGTCTACGATCAGAAACTACGCTCAGCCTGAGTTTGACGTTGATTTCATGAGGAAGGTGCGGGAAGCCCTTCTTAAGAGGCAGGGATGAAGAGCACGGGAGACATGATCACAAAGCGGACTCTGCCGTGGTCTGTCTACATTATCTTTCTGATCGTACTTGAAGTCGCGGGGATCTATTTTTCAGCCTGTTTCCTTTATAAAGATGTTAACATCAGAAATTTTGGTGAATTGATAATAAAGGGCTGCACGGAGAATTATTACCTTCCCTGGCGGATATGGAACCCGATGACTCCGAAATGTATGGGGATAGCGCTGATGGGCTGGATATTATTATCCTCATACATGGTCAATCACTTCAGGAATTGGCAGTCCGGGATGGAACACGGAGCCGAGGATTGGGGAGATCCCTTTGAAGTCACGAAGCGCCGCGCGAACAGGGAGGAAGCGAAGAATCGCGTATTATCAAGGAATCTTCGGATCGATACCGTTGGGGACCGCCGTCCCTCCAATAACAATATGCTTGTCATCGGCTCCTCCGGCACCTACAAGACGACCTCCATAGTAACGCCCAACCTTCTCCTTGCAAATGAAAACTACATCGTCCTGGATGTAAAGGGCGAGCTTTCTTACAAGTACGCTCTGTTCCTGAAAAGCCGCGGCTACACGATAAGGATCCTGGACCTGAAGGAGCAGACCCGGTCTGACTGCTACAACCCCTTTGAATATATCGAAAACGAGAATGATCTCATCAAGCTGATCGCCAATATCCAGGACGCCTGCACTCCGCCGGATTCAATGTCGGCGGATCCCTTCTGGCGTCAGGGCGCCGGGCTTTATCTCCAATCGGTTTTTTATTATGAATGGTGCGTGAGCAAAAAAGAGGGAAGAAAGGGCACCTTCAATAATGTCCTTCTGCTCCTTAATGAAGAGACGATCCCCGACTTTTCAGTTGAGCCGGAGCAGGGCCGGCCGCAGCCTTCCGTCCTTGAGACAAAGATGAAAAGGCTTGAAAAGGAAGAAGGCCCCGACAACCCCGCAGTCCGTGATTACCGGAAACTGAAGGAAGGCGCAGCCGAGACGGTCCGCTCTATCGTTATCATAATAAACGCGATGCTGAAGCTTTGTCAGACAGATGGTCTGAAACGCATCTTTTCAAAGGATGAGCTCCGGCTCCGCGAATTTGCTACCGGAGTTGGCGGAAGTGTGGAAAAGCCCAATCTTTCCGGAAAGATAGCATTATTCATAGTCGTAAATGACGAGGACGATTCCTTCAATTTTATCGCGTCAATGGTCTACACCCAGGCACTTGAGATACTGTCGCGGATGGCGGATACGGATTTCAAGGACCGGGGCGGATCGCTGCCGATACCGCTGACCTTCTGGATGGATGAATTCTATGCCGGAGCCCGTCCCCACGATACTGAAAAGATAATGGGCGTGATCCGTTCCCGGAATATCTCAATGGTTCCGATCCTCCAGTCAGTCGCCCAGCTGAAGGCTCTTTTCAAAACAGAAAAATGGGAAGTGATAATGGACAATTGCCCAACCCTTGTATTCCTTGGCGCAGGTGCAGGCGCGATCGAAACGCACAAATATATCTCGGAACTCCTTGGCAGCATGACGATCGACACGATAGGCGACGGCCGCCACGGCAGACAGTGGAACGCGAATTTCTCCAAGGCAGGAGCGCCGCTGATGACACCCCAGCAGGTGAAGAGGATGGACAGGAAGCACTGCATTATCTTTACGGAAGAGGAGAGGCCGGTCTACGACAGAAAGGCGCTGCCCTGGGAGGATAATAGATATTACAATGAAGCCATGGCGCTGAATTCAAAAAGCCCGGACAAGGGATATGTCCATACGGTCGAAGTTCTTACATCTGAAACCGGTGAAACCGTTTCCATAAGGACTGACAGGCACAGCGTGATTGAAAGATCCGACATCCCGCCCGGCGCAAAGATAATGAATCTGACAGACAAAGACATCGCAAATATGAACTTGAACGCAGATCCCGCCGCTGCGCTTCTTTCTAAACTTAGGGCTTTCAAGGCATCATCAAAAAATAATCGGACTAAGTTCCGGGAAATCACTTTGCCTCACGATCGTGACCTCTCCGGTGATTTCTATGTAGTAATGAGCAGGTACTATAGCGATCTTTCTACTGATGAGCGCTCATTCCTTATTGAAAGACTTGAAGAAGGCTGGCCCGAAGACAGGCTGATAGCCTTTCTTGGGATGACCTATAATGAGATGAAAAATGCTGCAGGATCAGCACAATCAAAAGTTCATGCAACTTCGGCTCAAATTGCACCGAAGTTAAAATCATCATAATGTGTCATCAATAGTAATGATCACTAAATATTGTGGTTTTGTGTTGCAATATTGGGTAAGCCGTATTACAATGCTCTTAAGCACAGGGCGATCACACACCTGTTTCATATAGATCACACCAGATTATTGGAAAAATAATTAAGGGGAAAACCAAATGGATGAAGAAAAGATCATAGCCACAGAAATGCTGAAGCCGACAGTAGCAGATGAAAAGAAGGCTGCCGAGAAGAAAGCGCCAAAGAAGAAGGCTTCTGTGAAAAAGAAAACAGCTGCGAAGAAAGCTGCAGCAAAGAAAACTACTGCAAAGAAGGCAACTGCAAAGACAGCAGCGGCAAAGAAGACAACGGCAAAAGCTTCCGCATCAAAGCCCGCCGCTAAAACTGCAGCTAAGAAGACTGCGGCGAAGAAAACAACAGCAAAGCCCGCTTCAAAGAGATCCGCAGGAAGGCCCAAGACTACAGCCGCAAAGAGTACCGCAAAGAAGACTGCTGCAAAGAAAACTACCGCGAAGAGAACCGCTGCTGCAAAGCTGGCAACTAAGCGCGTTTCAACACGCTCTGCTTCATCAGGTAGCAATAATGATCTTATCAAAGCTATCAACGCACTCACAAAGACCCTTGCCCCGATCGCGAAGGTGGCGGAGAAGCTGAAATAAGTTCTGAAAAATATAAGAAGGTGGTGTAAAATGGCGTATGGGAGGAAAGCCCGTACGCTTTTTTCGGATGGAGCCATTTTTATTGGACAGCTATTTTTGTAGGATGACGTAAGAAGCACGAAAGAAGCGTAGGATGAAAGCGAAGATGAGAACAGTGTTCGGATAGTTATCGGTAGTGAGCTCGCTAGGTTGTTAATGAGTGAGGAGCAGTAATGAATCAGTTAGAAATAGATTTAGGGCTGATAGAGCTTACACCAGCAGAAGAGGTCTACAAAGAACCTACGGCCTATATGTTGAAATCAGTTCTAAAGATAAAGCAAACCGAAGAAATGCTTATATATGTCTGTGAGAGAGACGGCAAGGCCTTGAAACATGCTGCAAAGAAACTTATTACGCCACAATTATGCGAAATCGCTGTTAACCAGAACGGTCTTGCCCTTGAATATGTGCCAGACGATATTATTAAAAGTAAAGGAAAAGAGTGGCATATTGCTCTTTGCAAAAAAGCGGTAAAGAGCAACGGTCTTGCTTTGGAATATGTCCCGGAAGAATTGAAAGACGCTGAAATAGTCAAAACAGCTATATTTAATTACGAATTGGAAGATGAAGAGGAATATGAATGGACGACATTCCCAGTGGCTTATGCCCCGAAGTCGCTTTTGTCAGGAGAATTATTACTGAAAGCAGTTGAACACACACCGCTTTGTATCAAAGATATTCCTAAGAATAGAATTACTAAGAGAATGGCTACTATTGCCGTAGAACATAATGGACTTGCAATACAATATATTCCAGAACGGTTTCTTAACGATGAGATAATCTACCTAGCAACATCAAATACGGAAATGTCTTTGATGTATATACCTCAAGAGTTTCTTACTCAAGATATTTGCAACAAATGCTTTGAGAAAAATCCTGCTGTTTTAGGATACTTGCCAGTAGAGTATGTTTCAAAAGAAATGTGTTTGAAGGCAATAAAGCAAAGTTTATTCTCAGTATCAAGCTTATCAGAGGAAACAATGATTGAACTGCGTGGAGGTGTTAATACAGAAACCGTACTATTTGATGACCTCCCTGAGATGCTGAGAAATGACAAAGATGTTTTGTCGGAAATTGTTAATTTATATAAATATGGTTCTTATCCATTAATAAAGTGGAACGAGAGAGTGATTGAAAGTCGGAAGGATGAGTTTGAGATAATAAAAGACAAGAGGGACATCGAAATCAAGCCCCTTTGTAAAAAAACGGTAGAGTATCTGTTAACGAAAGTAGTTGTACCTAAAGAAAAACAAGGCGTGGAATCAAGAGATGGATCTGTATTAAAGAGTTTAAAATTATCAGTCCCAGAAGAGGCCAAACTGCCGCTCCAGACGGATAGTCCGGGTTCGTCTTCTATTATTACAAATAATGATGGGACTCGGATTACACATGATTTTTCAGAAAGTGATAATGTAAACCAAACATTTTATTACGTCTCTGATATTCATATTGAACATCAGTTGTCTTCGCTTATGAAAGATTTAGAAAATCAAGCGACCGAAGATAGAGAACAGGCGATATATGACTTTGTCAGAGAAAAGATAAGCGAAATGGTGTCCGGAATTAATTGCCTTGATGACGTATTGCTTATCGGTGGTGATGTCGCTGATAGTGTGCAACTTTCAAAACTGTTTTATAGAGAATTGTACTCCCAATGGGAAGGTGGACCTATTATTTCTGTTCTTGGAAACCACGAGCTATGGGATGGAACTAGTCCTAAAGAGTGGAATAATCCGATTTTTCAATCTCGACCTATAGAAGAAATCGTAGATGACTATAAACGTACTATTCAAAGAAGAGGGGTGATTACAGAAGATATTCTTTTAGAAAATGAGTTGTATATTCAATTCAAAGGCGATGTTTCAAAAATAATAACTGGGGACATAATCTTAAAGGCTTCTAATAACGATTTGGAGGAGCTACTATCTAAATGTACATCGATCGTTCTCGGTGGGATCGGTTATTCTGGGTTAAATCCAATATACAATTCAGAGTTAGGGTTGTATCGAAAGGCTATTACTTCGCTTGAAGAAGATAGAAAAAGAACCGCGATATTTAAAAAAATATATGACAAGGTTATGCGGTGTGCAAAGAACCGTAGAGTTATTGTTCTTACCCATACACCAGTCTATAATTGGACGAACGATATATGTAACCCGAATTGGATATACGTAAACGGCCATACTCATCAAAACTCGCTCACTATTTCTGTGGATGGAACAACAGTATTATCAGACAATCAGATTGGCTACAAGCCCTCAAAGTGGAAGTTGCATTCGTTTATTGTTGATGCACAATGGTACGATCCTTTTGAAAGATACAAAGATGGAATCTATTGTATTACTTCTGAGGAATATAGAGATTTCAACAGAGGAAGAGGAATACTAAGCAAGGGCTGTTCTTATGAAGGCAAACTGCAAATGATAAAGCGCGATAATATGTATATGTTTGTTCTCGAAACAGATAATAGTCTTTGTCTGATGGCAGGGGGGCAAAGAAGAAAGTTGCCGAATCGGAATATTCAATACTATTATGATAACCTTCAAAAGTATTGTGAAGGAATCAATAAGATTATTGCGCCCTATAAAAAAGTCATGAAGCAATTATCTGAAGAAGTAAAGAGAATCGGCGGAAGTGGAATCATTCACGGATGCATAGTTGACATTACTTTTTTCAGTCACATTTATGTAAACCCGTTTGACGGAAAGATAACTCCGTATTGGGCGTTGGAATTCGAATCAAGGAAGGGCTATGCAAATATGCAGATGCTTCTTGAAAAAGAAGAACCTGAGTTGCTATCCAATTATCTCGCAGCATCTGAAATGAATACGATACCGTTGATAGGAAAGAAAAATCTAAATATACAGTCAAAAGGAGAGTTAGCGACTATCCCTAAATGGATATTTGGAACGAAAATGTATAAGGCTTCAAGAGTTTTAAAGGCAATACAATATGTTTGGGAGCAAAATGTTATTAGGGTATGGAATGATGAAGTTCTTCAAGCAGGAGAAGCGGATAGGCCCCTGCTGACAGAATAAAACTCATCAGGATGATAAAGGATAGTAATCAGATAATGAAGCTGATCAATATAAATGAATATCCAGTAAGGGATATGCTTGGTGCACTTCTCAAGGATAAGACGACAAAGAAGAATATCATATTTGCCACAGATGCTTATGCTGAGTTTGGTGTGGATTCAAAGGCGCAGATCACAGAACAGGTTCTTCTGGGCTTCGGTGCCCTCGCTATTCAGCCCCGTGTTCTTAAGAGCATGGAAGAACAGTCTGAGCGCACAAAGAAAAAAGCGGAGGTATTTACGCCTTCCTGGATCTGTAACAAGATGAACAACCACTGTGACACGGAGTGGTTTGGCCGGGAAGAGGTCTTTAACCGGGAAGCAGATCATACATGGGTTACCAATACGGGGAAAATTGAGTTTGAAAAGCCAAAGGACTGGCAAAAGTACGTGGATTCCAAACGTTTAGAGATTACCTGCGGTGAAGCGCCATACATCGTATCCCGATATGACACTACTACGGCAGAGATCATTCCAGTCAGGGAGCGTATCGGTATCCTTGACAGGAAGCTTCGGATCGTAAATGAGAATACGGATAATGAAAAAGACTGGCTGAAATGGGCTTTAAGGGCGTTTCAGAGTGTATATGGCTATGAATTTCAAGGGGATAATCTGCTTATTGCTCGTATAAATCTGCTCATGACATTTGTGGAATACATAAATGACAGATGGGAACATGATCCGAAGGAAGAAGATCTGAAGAAGATCGTAAATATCATTGTCTGGAATCTATGGCAGATGGATGGAATCACAGGTACGATTCCCTTCGGAAAGCCGAAGGAAGAGAACCAACAGTTTACGCTGTTTGATTACACAGTCGGCATCAATGATGCGGAACCGGAAGAAGTGAACTGTAAAATATATGACTGGAGAAGTAACGAGTCATTGACATACAACAGTATGAGGAAAGGGTGAGAATATGAAGTTCGATTTTTGTATTGGAAATCCGCCTTATCAGCAAGAATCTGTAGGAGCAAATGCAAACGATACTCCTGTATATCATTATTTTTTTGATGCAGCTACTTCCATCGCCAACAAGGTAGAGTTAATTACTCCGGCGAGATTTTTGTTTGATGCCGGCGGTACACCAAAAGATTGGAATGAGAGAATGCTGCAAGATGAGCACCTTACAGTTGAAATGTATGAGCAGGATTCTGCCAAAGTTTTTTCAGGAACATCGATAGCAGGCGGCGTTGTTGTTACATACAGAGATGAGGATAGAGAGTTTGGTGCCATCGGGGTCTTTAGTCCGTATATAGAAATGAATGAAATTGTAAAAAAAGCTGAAAGTCTCTCTGAGTCAAGTTTTTCAGATATTGTGTATAATCGCGGTTTGTATAAATATTCTGATAAGGCGTATGAAGAAGCTCCGGCTGAAATGGAACAAACTGCAGATAGACGTATTGCACCGAGTGCGTTTGAGCGTATGCCTAGCCTATTTACAATTGAGAAGCCGAATGACACCAAAGTATATGTTCGAGTATATGGAAATGATGGAAACGAAAGAGTTTATCGGTGGCTTAGAAGAGACTATGTTAATGAAGTAGATAATATTGATGCATATAAAGTTTTTATTTCAAAAGCAGATGGGGCGGCTGGAACAATTGGTAAACCTGTTCCAGCACGCGTATGTGGACGTCCTGAGGTAATGGAACCAGGTGTGGTGGGAACAGAAACATATATTGCAATAGGATCAACAAGAACAAAAGACGAGGCTATAGCTATTTGTAAATACATTAAAACAAAATTTGCGAGAGCGCTTTTATCTGTTTTAAAAGTAACGCAGAATAATGCAAAGCCTACATGGCGAAAAATCCCCCTCCAAGACTTCACCCCTCAATCCGACATTGACTGGAGTAAGTCAATTTCGGAGATTGATCAGCAGCTGTATAAGAAGTACGGGCTTTCAAAAGAAGAAATAGATTTTATTGAAACAAATGTAAAGGAGATGGAGTAGCATGAGCAAACCGAATGTAAAAACCTCCAAACTCGTAATACCCATTATCTATGCCTATACCACTCCTGAGATCAAGAGGCATGATGGCTGTACAAAGATCGGTGATACAGAGAGGGATGCCGAGGCCCGTATCGGAGAACAGACAAACACATCCGATGTGGAATACCATTTGGAGTGGACAGAGAATGCTGTTTTTTCCGGCACGATAGAAATATTCAGGGATCATGATTTTCACAAGGTCCTTGAAGCCTATGGTATAGAACGCTTAAGAAGCGTCAATACCGGCGAGCTTACGGAGTGGTTCAGGATCGATCCGAAAAAGGCTGAGGACATGCTTCAGGATTTCCGTCATCGCCGCCTTACTGTTGATCCCGATGATATTTCGCCCTATACGCTCCGCGATGAGCAAAGGGAAGCTGTTGAAATGACGGTGGATTATTGGAAAAATAATCCAAAAGGAGAGTTCCTTTGGAATGCCAAGCCGAGGTTTGGCAAGACTCTCTGTGTATATGACACCATAAAGAAAATGGACGCGAAAAAAATCCTTATTGTAACCAACAGACCGGCCATCGCCAACAGCTGGTATGAGGATTACATGAAGTTCCTTGGGCGTCAGAGCGGTTATTTCTTTGTAAGTTCTACTGACTCACTTAAAGGAAAGAGGAATATAGTTTCTTACGAGGAATATAAGAATGACTGCGATGCACGAATCAACCGGGATCATATTGATCCGATGAAGCTTATCTATTTCCTGTCACTTCAGGATCTGAAGGGTTCCAGCTTTTTTGGTGGTGAGCTGCCGAAACTCAGGGAGATCAGCGTTATCAATTGGGATCTTCTCGTGATAGATGAAGCCCATGAGGGTGTAGATACTTACAAGACAGATACCGCCTTCAATCATATCAAGAGGGAATTCACGCTCCACCTGTCCGGCACGCCGTTCAAGGCGCTGGCAAACGCGAAGTTCAGAAAAGAAGCTATCTTCAACTGGACTTATGTGCAGGAGCAAGAGAAAAAGCAGGCTCTTATGGGAAGACCTGACAATCCTTACGCAGTCTTGCCGAAGCTCAATATGTACACCTACCAGATGTCGGAGATCGTTGCTGACAAATTGAAACAAGGGGTAGAGATACTTGGTGAGACCGAGGAATATGCTTTTGATCTTGCGGAGTTTTTCAGAACGAAAGACCTTGCTGGCAGCGCGAGCTTCGTATACAACGAACAGGTTGATATGTTCCTTGACGCGCTGACCAGAAAAGAAAAATATCCGTTCTCGTCCGAAGAACTCAGGGAAGAGCTTAATCACACCCTGTGGCTTTTTGACAGGGTAGATAGCGTATATGCCCTTGAAAAGAAGCTGAAAAATCATCCGGTATTCAAGGATTATCATATTATCGCCCTAAACTCTCCAGTAATTACACTCGATATTTTTTAACAACTTTTTGCCCCTTGATAACCGCATAAACACGCACTTTCAGCGATGGCGTGATTTGACTTCTTCTCCACTTTCGAGTATAATTACACT
>Ga0256407_10004475_pt1 | contig 23281 bp, 12 predicted proteins | sample RumenRJG_04DNA_FD_193489 | JGI IMG/M metagenome (GOLD analysis project Ga0256407, IMG submission 193489) | Bovine rumen microbial communities from Lethbridge, Alberta, Canada - RJG_04 | ecosystem: Host-associated > Mammals > Digestive system > Stomach > Rumen | place: Canada: Alberta... | reverse complement strand
TCTTTACACCAATAAAACATTTTTTTAATTCAATATCACCATTGGTTCTTAATAATCTTGCAATCAATGATTTTTCATATTATTCAAAATTTTTATTACAATTAAATTTGAGATAATTAAATATTTTTAAGAATTTTAAATTCATTTAAAGATAATTCCTTTTTTTTTAATTTATTCATTTTTTTCAGATGGTTTTAATATTATTTTTTTACTCAATAAAGAGTAAAGGACATATAATTGATAAATTATTTGAATTTTTATCTCCAATTAAATATACTTCTACATCATTTGTAATAAATTTTTTTATTATTTTTCTTTAATTAAGGGCTTTCTTTAGTATCTTTTTGATATTTTTCATCATCAGTAATTAAAATAAATATATCATATATTACTTTTTTATATTTTTAAATATTGAGATAAAGATAAAAATTGGAGAAGTTTCATTAAAACCTTCATAAATTATTATTTATTTTCATATATTCATTATAAATTATATTTTTACAATTATGATACCTTCTTTAATTTCATAATTCTTTTCATATTTCATAACAATATTAATTAAATTTATATTATTCAAATTTTATATATAAGTAGAACCTCAATAATCAATTTCAAAACATAAATTTGCTTTTAATATATCAATTTCATTCGTTTTAGATAGATATATTGAATTTAATTTTTAAACTCTTATTTATTTTAATTAAAATTTTTTTTATTTGAATGATGAATATTGAATAATAATTGTTAATAATTATTTTATTTTCATTTTCTAAAAATTTATTTTTCAAAAATAATATTATTAAAAAATTCAATATTTTTTTCATCAATAATTTATGAATAATTTTACATATAATTAATTTTGAATTTTTTTGTAAGACAATTTTTTATTAAATTCTTTGAAAATAATAAAGAATATACAATTTAAAAAATTTAAAATTTAGTAATAAAAGTTATATATAAACAATTTCTTTTTAAATTATTTTTTAACCTTTTAAAATATTATCATTTTAACACCATTTTTATAGAAGTAATAAAATTAATAAAAAAAATTGATTAAATAAAAACTATAAATCCAATATATATAAATTAATACTATAAAAAAAATGAAAGATATTGATTTAGTAAATCAAGGTAAAGAACTTTTTGATCAAGGTCGTTATGAAGATTCAATAAATTCATATAATGAAGCATTAAAAATAAATGAATTATCAAAGGAAGCAAAATACAATAAAGGAATCTCATTATTAACTTTAAATAAACCAAATGAAGCTTTAGAATGTTTTGAAGGAGCATTAAAAGTAGATAATCAATATGTTGGAGCATTATTAGGAAAAGCAAGTTCATTAGCATTAATTGATAAAAAACAAGATGCAATTAATATATATGATAAAGTAATTGAACTTTCACCAAATTTTTATCTTCCATATTTAAATAAGGGAATAATTTTATATCAAATGGGTGTTTTAAATGAAGTAATTGAACCTTTAAATAAAGCAATTGAACTTAAACCAGATTCATATTTAGCTTATTTGACAAAGGGAAATGCACTTAGAGATTTAGAAAATAAACAAGAAGCAATAGGTTGTTATATCGAAGCAATTAAAAATAATAGTAAATGTGCAGAAGCATATTTTAATATGGGTTTATGTCATGCAAGTTTTCATAGAACTGAAAATGCTATTTCTTGTTTTGATGAAGCTATAAAAATAAATAAAGATTTAGCTGAAGCTTATGATGCAAAAGGGTATGTTTTATATCAAGCTGGACAATATGAAAATGCTATTGCTGCATATGATAAAGCTATTTCAATTAATCCTACTAATTATGAATATTTTTATAAGAAGGGTTTATGCCAAAGAGAACTAGAAAAATTTGTTGAAGCTATTAAATCATTTCAAATGAGTTCAACATTAAATAAAAATCATATTGATTCATACTTCTTTGAAGGTGCTTGTCATAATGAATTAAATGAAAAGGAAGAAGCATTAAAATGTTTTTCAAAAGTAATTGAATTAAATCCTAAAAATGAAAATGCATTACAATATAGAGGACAAATCCTTTTATCTCAAAAAAAATATGATGATGCAATAAAGGATTTTGATGCAGTTTTAAAATTAAATCCATTTAATGGTGAAAGTATATTTTTAAAAGGATATGCACTTTCAGTAAAAGGAGATACAGAACAAGCATTAATATGTTATGAACAATCATGTAAAAATGATCCAAATAATTTCTTTGCTTTTTACAATAGAGGAGTTATATCATTTAGAAATAACCAAAAAGATGAGGCAAAAAAATTGTTTGAAGAAGCATTAAAAATAAATCCAAATTACTCAGCAGCATTGGCAGCTCTTGGTAACATATCATTAAATGAGGGTAAATTAACAGAAGCACTTGATTATTTTGTTAAGGCAGTAGAAGAAAATCCTGGAATTGAAGGTCCTCGTTTAAATAAAGCATATATTTTATATTTAAAAGGTAGTTATATGGAAGCAATTGAAGAATATGATATAGTTTGTAAAATAAATCCAAATAATGAAGAAGGTTATCTTGGTATTGGTAATTGTTATAATAAAACAAATAAAAGACAAGAAGCAATTAAAAACTATGATGAAGTTTTAAAAAGAAATCCAAAAAATCAGATGGCACTTTATAATAAAGCTTTAATGTTATATTTAGATGAAGACTATGAAAAAGCAGTTGAAAATTTAGATAAAGCAAATTTAGCTAAACCAGATGCTAAAATTTTAGTAACTAAAGGAATATCATTATTAAAAATGAATAAGAACGATGAAGCAATAAAAGCTTTTGAGGATGCAATAAAAGCAGATAAAAAAAGCACTAATGCTTATTTAGGTTTAGGTCAATGTTATTATAATAAAGGTGATGATGCTAGTGCAATAAAATTTTATGATGAGGCATTAAAAATTGATCCTGATTTTGATAATGCTCTTTGTTCAAAAGCAAATGCTTTGGATCATAGTAAAAAGAAAGATGAAGCACTTAAATTTTATGAAAAGTGTAATAATGGAAAAAATGAACAAAATGCACTTTTCCTAATTAATAATGCACTTTGTCTTTATGAAAAAGGAGAAGATGCTGATGGCGTTTGGAAACTTGTTGATAGAGCAGATATTGATTTTACTGCTAATCCTAGTAAATTTGATAAAACTAGTAAAGAGTTTATTGAAAAGGGATTGAAAAAATTGAAAGAAAAAAAGGAAAAATATCAAAAAAAATAAATAAATGGTATTTTTAGGTTTTTTAAAAATTTTTTTATTTAATTTTAATTATTATTTAATCAAGAGTTTATTTAAAAAAGAATTTAAAGATAATTTTGTCATAAAATTTATATTGTTTTTTATATTTTTTTAAATTTTTCCCCGCTTAAATTAATATATAAACATTTTATGTAATTTAATTATTTAAACATTTTTTTTCAAAATGTCACAAAATGAACCAACATATATTAAAGGAAGAACATGGGGAAATTTATCTTTAACTGAAACAGAAATTGATTTTACAGGTGAAAATAAAAAATGGTTTAAAATTCCTTATAATTCGTTAACAAATGTTTTGGCTCCTTCAAATAAAAATGAAATAACTTTTGAATTTAATTTAGATGAAGATGCACAAAATGAATTTAATTTATGTGAAATGAGATTATATGTTCCAGATAAAGAAAATGAAAAAGAAGAAAATAAAAACGAAAAAAATGAAGCAGATAGTTCAGAAAATGAAAAAAAAAATAATAAAATAACATCAGCTGCATTACTTCAAAAAGAAATAATTAAAAATTCAAAAATAGGAGTTGTAAGTAATTCAATAGCATGTATAAGAGAAATTCAAATGATTACACCAAGAGGAAAAATAGATTTATATTTTATGGATTCATCATTAAAAATATATGGTCAAACACACAATAATATAATATTATATAAAAATATTCAAAAAGTTTTTTTAGTACCAAAAATAGATTATCATAATCATTTTCTAATAATTAAATTATCAAGTGCTTTAAGTCAAGGAAACACTTCATATAATTTTGTAATTTTCCAAATTAAAGATGATGCGGAAGAAGAAACAGAAATAAATAAAATTGAAAATTCTAAAATAAATTTTGATTTACCTGAAGTTTTAAAAGGAAAAATTATAGATAATATAGCAACATTATTTAATAAATTAGTAAATATTGCAATTATAACAACAAGTAAAAATTATAAATTTTCAAAGGGACCATATATTAGATGTTTTTATAAAGCAAATGAAGGGGTATTATATGTATTAGAAAGAAGTTTATTATTTGTACATAAACCTGTAATTTATATTTCACACGAAGAAATAAAAAAAGTTGATTGTTCAAGAATACATAATGATTCAAATATGCAACAAAGAACTTTTGATATGACTATTGTTACAAATAAAGAAGAAATTCAATTTACTGGAATTGAAAAAGATGAATTAGAAGAAATTTCTTCTTATTTCCAAGGAAAGAAAATTAAAATTAATTTAATTGATGAAAATTTAAATAGTGTTGATATGCCTACTATGTCTAAAAGAAGAACTAGAGCACCTGTTACTGATAAACCAATGGAATTACCTAGTGAAGAAGAAAGTTTTAAAGATGAAGGTGATTATGAAAGTGGTGATAGTGATGATGATGATGATGATGATGAAGAAGAAGATAAAGAATATGAAGAAAAGAAAAATAAGAAAAAAAAGAAGAAAGATTAATTGTTTTTTATTTATATAAGTTAAATTAGTATGATTGAATATTTATACAAAATTTTAAAAAAAGTTTTTTTTTATAAAGAATAAAAAAAAATTAAAAATCCAAAAATTTAAATTAAAATTTATATAAAAAAAATGTCAGTACCAGAAGCGAATGCCCCATCTCAAAGTTGGACTACACTTCTTCAAAATTATATTTCAAAAGGAAAACAAAAACCAATGAAAGAACAAGAAGAAGAAACAACACAATTATTTATGGATATTTTAGATGAAGATGCAAAAAAAAATGAAGAAGAAAATTCAGAAATTCCAAGATTTTTTTTTAAAAAACCTACAAATTTCAGTGATATTTATTTAAGTGTTAAAACTGAAGCAAAGCAAAAATTTTTAATTTTAAAATCATATGATTTACCACAGAAAAAAAATTTAAGAGAATTATGGGGTTTATTAAAAGAAAATATTTCACCTCCAAATGATTCAACTGAAAGAATTAATTATAGAGATTTTAGAAAAGTTGCTGAAAAATCTCCTTTATTTTCAGAATATTTTAAAGCATCTACTTTTTTAAAATTTGATAAAGATAAATTTGGTAGAATTGAAATATTATCTTTTTTCCATTATATTGTTAGAAAAAATAATATTGAAGAAAATAAAATTAGTTTATCACTTTCTGATGTATGTTGTGAAGGATTTTTAATTGATAAAGATTTAGAAAATTATATTAAAAAAGAAATAAGACAATTTCCATTTTATGATGAAATAAATGATGATATTAAAGAATATTATTTATTAGTTGCAGTAAGGAAATTTTTTTTTTTTTTAGATCCAAAAAGAACAGGGAAAATATATATAAATGATATAGTAACTTCCTCAATCTTACCTGAATTTTTAGAAATGAGTGATAGATCTGCAGTAAATAATCAATTAGATGTATCATCAAATTGGTTTTCAATACAAAACTTTTGGAGAATATATAAAAAATATGTTGAATTAGATAGAGATAGAAATGGTATGTTAAGTAAAGAAGAATTAATTAAATTTGGACCTGGGTTAACTTCTATTTTTATTGATAGGATTTTTGAAGAATATCAAAAATATGAAAATGCAATTGATTTTAAACAATTTATAGATTTTGTTCTTGCTATGGAAAATAGAAAAGAACCTGCATCAATTCAATTTATTTGGAGAGCAATTGATGTTTATCATAAAAATGCTGTTGATACTTTTGTTATTAATATGTTTTATAGAGCAGTTGTTAAAAAATTAATAAATAGAGATAAAGGTGAATATAGAATTGATGATATTAAAGATGAAATTTGGGATATGATTAAACCTAAAAATCCTAATTATATTACTTTGGAAGATGTTCTTAAAAGTAGTTATAGAGATTTAGTTTTAAGTTTGTTAATTGATGCTAAAGCATTTTATCAACATGATCAAAAAGAATATCAATATATTGATGAGTTTGTTGAACTTGATGAAGATTATAATTAAATTTTTTTTTATTTTAAATTAAGGATTTTTTTGTTTTAAATTTATATTTAAATAATTTTTTTACATTTTTTGAATTGAATAAAATTTATTAAATTAATAAATAAATGTAAATTATTTTAAATTATAATTCTATAAATTGACTAATATATTATTTAATTTCATTTAAAATGAAAAATTCGGAAAATAGAAATTTAAATTATATTTTAACAGAAATAGATACATGTTCAATTTCAGATGATTTAGAACAAATAATAGCTTTAGATATTACAAAAGAAAATGATAAAATACTATTTGTGTATATAGATCACATTACAATTTACTCTTTAATAGAAAAAAATCCAGAAAACAATTTAAATAAAAAATTAGAAATTTTTATCCCTGAATTTTATAGTATTTCAATGGCTTTTTTTACTAATGATCCAAATATATTATATATTTTATCTTCAGATAGTAAAAATAAATTATTAATTTCATATAGATCAAAAAATTTTTGAATGGATAATTAATAGGAATATTATAAATCATACATATTATATTATTGAAGATAATGAAACAATTCTTACAGAATTAAAATTAAATCCAAATAATAATAATTTTATTACTTTATTTAATAATAACAATTTAAGAGTTTGGTCTTCAAAATTAAAAGAAAAAAAATTGTTAGTTAAAATTGAAAATGTTTATTGTTCTGATTTCACTCCAGATGGAAAACTTATTTGTAGTATAATTTGCAAAAATTATCAAAATTTTATTCATATATTAAATGTAAATGATTTTAAAAATGAGACATATGCTTATTCAAAAATTGATAATGGAAATAAAGTTAATGATATAAAGATATTATATGGAAATATTTATTCTATTATTATTTTATTAGAATCTGGTCAAATTAATATTTATGATTTTTGTACATTAAAATTAGAAAAAAAAATAATTCAAAACCAAAAAGTTAAAAATTTAGATAAATTATATTTCATAAATTGTAACAATAATAATTTTTTGAATATATTATTGAAAAAAGATGAAAACGATTATTCAATATTTGATTTGGAAAATCATAATATTCATCAAATAGTGGAAAATGATAAAAATAATAGTAAAATTGATGGAGATACATTTTTTAAATATGGGGAATATATTTATAATATCATAGAAGATAATATTCATATATTTAAAATTGAAAATAAAGAATTTTAATAATATTTTAAATACTTCCCTTTTTTTATTCAAACCAATTTTATAAATATATTTTAAAATTTTCAAAGAGTAATTGAAGAAAAACTTTGAAAATTATAAATGTTATTTTAATAATAATTATTATAAAAATTATTTAATTTAACTTTATTTTGAAAAAGTAAATTTTTTAGAACATAAGATATTATATTTATTATATTTTGTTTTTTCATGACTGAGGATAAAGTTATTTATTGAAATTATAAAAAATAAAATTCATATTTTCTAAGTTTCATTTAGAAAAAATTTAAATTAATTTTTAAAATTAAAATTAATATAAAAAATAAATAATAATGATTAAAAAAATTATTATTTTCTTTATTATTATATAATATTTTTATAAACATATTTATTCCTAAACATGATTAATCCAAAAAATACAATTAACTAATATTATAAACTTATTATTTATAGATTTACAATATCAAATAATATTTATCAAGATTTTATTTTTCTTCATCAAATTCAAATTGATTACTTAATTTTGGATTAAAAGATTTCATTTTAATTAAAGTTTTTTTATGAGAAGAAGTGGTATTTTCAGTTTCATTTTTATCATTTAATTCTAATCTAATTGACTCAATTGAAATAGATTGAAACATTAAATTTTTACTTTCTGGAAACACTCTTAAATCAACAAAATCATTAATTGAATTTTTTTCATCAATATCATCATCATAATTCCCACTTAAACTTAAAACTGAACTTTTTTTTTTATTTTTTGAAAAAAGACTTTTTTGATTTTTTTCTAATAAAGTGAAATCAGAAACTTTTTTATTTGAAGAATTATCATTTGATAAAATTTTTTTTGATGCTTTATTTGATGAATCAAAATTATTTGTAATATTAAATTGATTATTAAATAAGTTATCTATTTCTATTAAATTATATTTAATATTATTTTTTTTAATTTCTTCTTCAAAAGCAGGATATTTTTCTATATATTTATTATAATATTCTTTAATATCAATTTTTATTTTTTCACTTTTATTTATTAGTTCATTTATATTAATTTGTTCTATATTTTTTTCATTGTTTAAAATATTTGTACTAAAATTTTTAAAGTAATCTAAAATTTGAGTTTCATCATCAAATTTTAATAATATCTTTTCTATTAAGGAAATAAATGCCAATCCAAATTGAAGTTGGAAAAAAATCCCATATACAAAAATACAATCAAATAATCTTTTACACCATTTATATGGTAATACAATTGTAAATAAAGTTTGAAACCATTTTCCAATCCAAAAATCATAAGTAATTGATAAATTATCGAATTTTTTTTTTAATTCAGATAACATTTTTGAAAACTCAATATCAAAAATATAATTCATAAATAATAATAAAGGGAAGCCATCACTAAACATTCCTCTAATTGATAAATTAAAATTTTTTTTAATATTTCTTTCAATAAAAGTTGAACTAAAAATTGAAATTAATAAATAAAAAGTTTCACTTTCATTAAAATCTGATTCTTTTAATAAAAAAGAAACAATAATATTCATTCCTTGACAATATCCTAATTCAGTATCTAAATTAGAAAATGCTTTTAAAACATTATATAAAAATATTTCTTTTGGTTTTAATTTATCTGAATCTTCATTATCATGAAAACTTCTTTGAATATCTTTTACTATATATGATTTTATTTCATCATTTAAATCTTTTTCTAAATAATAATTATAAATTTTTTCACTTCTATTTAAAGGTATTTTATTTAATATTATCCATGAGGTTAATCTAAAACATTCTGGAGGTCCTTTTGCAACTCTTTCTAAAAATTTATCATTGTTTTTTATATAAAAATTTTGAATTCCTTTTTCTATTTTTGAATCTGAGAAATCTGTTATTTGAATTCCTGATTTAAAATCATATGAATACATATGCTTATGTTTAGTATCATTTGCTTTTTTTTTTAAGTAATTTTTTTTGGATGATGAAGAATTATTTATTGATTGACTATGAATAAATTTTTTATGATTAAAATTTTGGTTTACAATTGGATTAAAGTTTTCAATATTATCTTTTATTTTTGAATTGCTTGTATTATTTGAATTTTCAATTGTATTTTTTGTTCTTAACATATTTATCCATTTTTTTATTCTTTCTAATTGACGATTGATTTTAGTTCTGTCAACTTCATTATCTAAGATAGAAAGACTATTTAAAGTTTTATCTTGTGATATACTATTTTTATTTTTTTCTTTATCCTTTTGAATAAAAGAATTTAAATCATCATAATAATTTATTATTTTATGGATTAATATGAATGAATTTCCAAAAGAATCATCCAATGGAATCGAATTTTGTTTTTGTTTTAATAATTTTATAATTTCTTCAGGATTATCTTTTTCATTTATTATTCCCATATATTAATTTATTAGAATTGAAAAAAATTTATGAAAATTGAATTAATTTAATTATGAATTTAAAATAAATAGTTCATATTTTATAAAAAAATAATTATAATAATTTACATAATTTTTTTATAAAAACAATGTTTATTATTTAAAAACAAGATAAAAATTATTGATGATGAAAATTATTTTTTTATTTTTTTTGTTTCATTATTTTATGTTTGTATTTCCTATTTCATTATATATTTAAATATAAAAATATTAAACATTAGTATAATAAATATATATATATTTATAATATTTCTAGTTATTAACCTTATATTACTCAATTTTAGGTAAACTAAAACAAATTTAACCAAATTTTTTTATTTAATAATAACATAATTTATATAAAATCAATCGAAATACATTAAATAAGAGTTACAAATTTATAATAAATTATTCATAATATGTAATTAAATTTTCTTCAAAAAATATAAAGAATTTCTTTTATTTATAAATGAAAATATTCTCCATACTGCATACATAAATGGTCATAAATTTTTCTTCCAATTGTACTTATTTTTAACTTTTCAATCATAGGTTTAATTTGATCAATTAACTTATTAAAAGTTTCTCCTTTAGTAATATTTAAAGCTTTTTGAACAACATAATTTCCATATTGATCAATAATTAATTCTTTTATTAAATCATTTTTTATCATATAATCAATTAAAGAAAGAGAATTTTCACAATTAGGAATAATTGCTCTATCTATAACATTTGAAGAAAACTTTTTACATGATAATTCAACTAAATTTTCTTTATAATAATCAAAAATAATTTTATTGTATTTTTTATCATTAAAACTTACTAATAATTGTATTATATAATTTCCAAATTCGTCATTAATTAAATTAGATATATCTTTAATTATAGAATTTATCACTTTATCTTTTTGATTTTTGGTTGCAATTAAAAAACAATTTTCAAAAATTGTTAAACCTTGTTTTAATTTGGATATTGGAATGATATTTTCTGATAAAATATTAAAAATAAAATTATTTTTTTCTTTTGGATAAATTTTTACAATTTTTTGAAAAACATGATTTCCATTTATATCTGAACATAAATCTAAAATATGATTTTCTATTAATTTTTTAAAAATATTATTTAATTCATCTGTTTCTATATCTAAATATTTTCCCATTTCTAATTTTTCTAATATTTTTTGAAAAACTCTTGTTCCATAACTATGAAGTGAAATTATAATTAAATCATTTTTAATTTTAGAAAAAAAATTAGTTATCATTTTCTTATTATTTTTGGCTAAGAAAATATCAAACAATTTTTGTGCAACATAATTACCAAATTGATGATTAATTACATTAGTTAAATTATTTTCAATACATTTATAAAATTGTTGAATGAAAAAATTATCATTTCTCTTTTCTTCTAATTTTTCTTGTAATTGTCTACATCCAACTTGATCTTGTAATTTATTAAATATTTGATAATATTCTTGACTATAAATATAAGGTTTTTGAAATGAACAAGAATTCCTTTTAAATGAATTTATATTAATAGAATTAAATTGACCATTATTATTAATAATTGAATTATTTAGATAAGGAGGAATTCCTTGTTGATAAGGCATTTGAAATGAATAATTATAATATAAAAAATTATTAAGTAATCCTAAAGAATTTCTTCTTAAATCAAAAATATCTTGATATCCATTATTATATAGATATTTATTATTAGAATAATTATTAATTAAATTATTTGAATTAATATTATTTGATAAATTATTATTAATTGAATTTTCTTTAACCGATGAATTCAAAAATCCTATTAAATTAGGAGAATAAAAAAAATTTCCAATATTTTTTTTTTTGTCTTGGTAAATAATATCTTCTTCATTTGTACTATTTGAAAATGAAGAATTATAAGATGGTGTATTTTCAAAATTTTGATTTCCAAATAATGATGTAAATTTATCAAATTCTTGATATGTAAAAAGTGAATTTGACCTTAATTTAATTGTATTTGAAAAAAGATTATTTTGATTATTTGATATAATATTTGGTTCTAACATTTGAATATTTTCCATTGATGGATTTATTGTACTTTTATGACGCTTAGATTCTTTTATTTGTATTTCTTTATTTTCAGCTGTATTCATTTTTTATATTTAATATTATAAAGATATAAAATTATATTTTTATTTTTAAATTGTTTTAAACTTTTCAACTTGTTTAGATTTTAATAAATGAGAATAAATTTAATCTTTTTAATTTAATTTTTTTTTGTTAAATATTAAAGAATTGATATTTGGTTGAAGTAATAAAAATAATATATTTATAGAATAATTCGATTTCAAATTTATTATTAAATGGAAAAAAAAAATTCATAAACCTTTTCTATATCATTCCAAAAGTTATTTTTCTATAATGCTTTTACCATAAAATAATTAATTTATCTTTTAATTAAATTAATATTATAAAAAAAAAACTAAATTTTATTTTATTTTGAATGAAATTTTATTTAACATTTATCAAAGCTATAAAGAAAAAGTCAAATTTATATTTTATTTTTTATTGTACATCAATATATCTAAAATATTATAAAAAAGGATTTTCAAATTTTCAAATAAAAAAATGATTACATATAAAATGCTAAATCATAAGCTATTTGATAATTTTTTATTGTTTTCTTTATCAAATGATTTTTTCTAAATTATTCAAATATATGAAGTTTAGAATGTTTAATAATTATCAAATATAATTATTGATTTTGAATCATTTTATAATAAAATGTATTTTTAAAAAGTTTAAAAAATATATTATATAAATAATAAAACAGGGAAAAAAATATTTGTATTAATATATAAAATACTAAAAATTTATATTTAAGGAATTAAATGTATATATATGTATTCCTATATTTATTCATCATTTTCAAAAAACATCCAATAACTACCTACTAATATTGATTTATGATAAAAATTCCTTTTTTTCCTTAATTCATAAATAATTTAAAAAATAAAATAATAGTAATTGAATCTATAAAATAATAATGAGTAATTAAAATAAAATCCTTTATCAAATGATAATAATGTTAATTTAATTAATTTTTATTTAATAATAAATAAATTTTTAGGTAAAAAGAATCAATGCATCTTTTTTTATAAAATTTAGTAAAAAAATTAAATATATGAAAAAATAATAAAAATTAAAGAGACTTATATAATAAATAAAATAAGAGTTTCTTAAAACAAATTATTCTTTTTTCAAAAATAATTACAATAATTCATCAGCATTTATTCTATTAATTTTGATATCAAAACAAAGCATTAATAACTAGGAATAAAAAGTGATTAATAATTAAATAACAAATGTTGATTAAAATTAAAATGAAATAAATATTTAATTTAATTTATGATAATAAATAGATTAAAAATATATAAGATATATGGCATATTTAAATTTAATTAATTTCCTATAATAATAAAATTAATTATGGGTTTTAATAAAAATAAAAATAAAAAATAAAATATAATAGCCATAAAAAGAAGAGAAAAATTTATATTATTATTATTCTTATTAACTTTAAAAAACATTACAAAAATTAATTAACGCATAATTATAAATTAAAAAACTCTTTTTTTATATACTTTTTCTATATTTATATATATAAATAAAAAATTAAATCAAAACAAAAATATTTTATTAAAAATATATATATATGGAATGTAAATTTATTAAAAAATTATTGAATATCTGAAATTAAAGTAAAAGCAAGTGCATATGTAAAATAGATTAATAATTTTTTTCTTTTATCTATATCATTTTTATAAAAAATATCAATATTTGAAATTTGTTCTTCCTTTAAATTAGATGCTTTTATTTCAGGAATATAATCATTTTTAACAAATAAATTCTTTATATTGTCAATAATTTCTTGATCATTTTCAATTTCTTTTACATAATTTTCTATTTCTTTTCCTTTATTTGATTTAATTAATTTATTAATAAAAATAGGTCCTAACATTATTATACTTTGAATGGCACCAAAAATAGATAAATTTTTTTTTTCTAAAGTAGAAATATTGTTAAAAAATAATTCAAAAAGTTGAAAAGGTAAATTATTATATTTTATTTCATATTCTTTTATTAATTGCTTTAAAATTCTAATTGAAAAAATTTTTACTTTAATAATACTATCTAAAAAATTTATATTCTCATTTTCCATTAAAATTAATGATAAAATCAATATTAATATTTGATGTAAATATGGTTCAATAAAAAAATATTTATTTTCAATAATTGCATAAATATAATAAAGTATTGCCATATAAATTTTTGGATCATTTGAATTTTCTAAATAATTCATTAAAAATTCAATTATATAAGGTAATAATTCAACTACTCCAGGAGAAGTTTTTAAAACTTGTATACTAACTTCTAATTCTTTAGTAATTTTTAAATAAGGATTTGAAATATTTAATTTATTCATTTTAATTTCTTTTCTAAATCTTTGTTTAAAATTTTCAAAAAAAATTTGAAGTTCTTTAGAAATATTATGAATCACAGGTTTAATTAAATTTTTTTTTTCATTTTCATTATTATTTATATTATTAGCAATATTATAACTTTGCATAATTTGTTCATTTAATATTTTTTCTTGTTGTTGAATTTGTTGTTGTTCAATTGATTGTAAAATTTTATTTTTAGTATTTTTAATTGATAAATGATAAGCATTAATATCTTTAATCTCTTCTCTAATAAAATTTTCACTTATATTTGGTTTTTTTCCTTCAATAGCAAACCAATGAAAATGAGGGAAAGGTTTCATAGGAAAAGCTGTTAAGGGTTTTGATAAATATTCTTCAATATCAACTATATTTTGTTTAGGTCTCCATAAACCTTTTACATTCTCTATTTTTTCATATTCTGATGTTGCATAAGAATCATATCCTATTAATGGTATAAAATTATAAAATCTTATTGAATTATTTAAATCATCTACTTTTAATGTTTTTCTTTTTGAGATTCTCATAAATTTTTTTGCTTGTTGAAGAATTAAACGTATTTTTTCTTCTATTTCTGTATTTAAGTAATCTATAATTTCATTATCTAATGTTTTTATTCCTATACTTTCTGCATTTATTTGAATTAAATTTGAATATTTTTGATTATTCATTTTTTCTTTTTATGATATACTTTTATTAAAAATTTAAATATGGGAAAATAAATAAAATAATTTTTATTATTTAATTAATTGCAATTTTTAAAAAATTTATTTTCTATAAATAAAAATGTTTAATTGTTATTTTATTTAATTAATTATATATTTTGATATTATAATTATTAATTTACAACAAGAAATTATAAATAAATTAAAATTTGGAAAAAAAGTTTTTATACTCAAAAATTATTAAATATTTTTTTATGGGGAACTAATAATTATTTTTTTAAATTTTATTTTAGATAAATTTAAAAATATTTATTAATTATTTAAATCTTTTGAAAGTTGCATAAATTATAAAAGTATTTTACAATAAGCAAATTTTATTATTTTTGAAAAAATATGAATAAATTTTTCCGACATGTTTTGGTCATTATATTTTTAATTTAATCATTAGAAAAATAAAATGTATTTTAAAATAGAAAATAAAAATTTAGGATAAACAAGAAATTTTATATTTAATAACAATAATATTCATAAATTTTTCATAAAAAAGATAATAAATTTATTTCTTTGTTAAATGAAATAAATATCAATTCAAAAATATTGATTGTAATGGTAATTTTTAAAAAGAATATAATTTGATAATATTTTTATTACTTTGATATTATTTATTACCCAAATATATTTTCATTAAATTATTTAGATTCTAACATTTGTAATAAAATACATTTATAAAATTTTAAAATTTAAATTCTAATTAACCAAAAAAATTTTTATTCAACTTAGAAAATATAAAAGTAATTTTTATGAAATAAATTTTATTCAAATTTTTTCAAACATTAAAAAATGATAAATTTATCATATTCAGAATTTTGATTTATAATATTTAAATTCTTTATTTGATTTAAAAATTTAAAATTTAAAAAAATCATAATTTTTTATTTTATCGTTCTAATTTATATTGTTAAAAATAATTCAATATTTATATCTTTTTTTATTTTAAATTATTTTATAAATAAAACAATAAATAATTTCCCTTTTAATTAAGTACAAAAAAAATTTTATATTTATTTTTAAAATATTACTTAAAAAGTTAATTATGAATATATTTTGGTTTTTGTTATTTAAATTTTTTTATTCTGTTACAATTATAATAATAATACATAAATTCAATATACTAATTATTACATTTTAACATAATTAATAATTTATTCAAATTTTTATTAATATTATCAATTTTATCGATGATTTGAGTTTTAATAATAAAAAAAAAGATAATTTCTAAAATAATATTTCCCAATAAAAACATTACTAAAATATTAAAATGTTTGATAGTTTGTTTATCCAAATGACTAAAATAGTAATTATCTAAGAAAGCTTTTAAGGGTCTATATAAAACAAGAGATTTAATTGTGACAGAATAAAGCTCATAAATATTATAATTAGGAATATAATTTTCATTTTTATAATTTATTATTAATAATTTCATCATTGAATAAGTTAAATCTTCAATAAAAAGTTGTTCTGATTTATAATGTAAAGAACCAACATTATTACAATAATTTATTAAAATTTCTTCAAAATTTTTTTCCGAATGCTCTTTAAATATTATAGAAAATCTTTCATCATTCATTTCGGAATATATTGTAGTACAATCCATTGAAATTATTTTAGTTATATTTGTAAAACTTTTCTGTAATTCTTTAACACTTTTTTCATTTTGAATAGTATCTTGAATTATATTTAATAAATCAACAAAAGCATTTCCACCATCATGAGAGATTTTATTATTATAAATTGTCCATAATGTATTATAAAGAGCATTTTCTGGGATTTTAATAAATTGATATAATTCTATTATTCCTAATTCTAAAAAAAAATGGAAACAAGTATAAGAACTAGTTGCTATAATTTTACATATGAGATATAAATCTGTGAAACTATCATTTGCAATGAATAAAAATGTCACATTATATAACAAATATATAAAAATTAAAATTGTTAATATGTAAAAAAATTTATTCAATATAAAAGATATAACATATTTTTTTTGTTTTATTTTTTGAATTTCATAATTTTCTTCTAAATTATTTTTAAGTTTTGATGAATGAGTTTGTGGATCAAATTTTTTATTGTTGAGAATTTTCATTTTATCACTTAATTTTTTTATTAATTTCAACGGATTATGTTTATAAAATTTAAATATTATTGATATAATTTTTAATTTTTTGTTTATTATTTGAACATTTTCTTCATCTTTTAATAATATTTCCATAGATTGTATTTTATTATTTAATATTTTTTTGAAGTTTTCAAAAAAATAAAAACTACTTCCTGAAATTAAAAAACATGAAAAAATTAATATAATTATAAATACAATTAAAGTTTTTTTATTTACATTAATTTGATTATATGATTTCTTTTCTGTTACTTCTTGTAAATCATAAAAATGATTTGCATAATCTAAATAAGAAATCATAATTTCATAAATGTAAATTTGTGTATTTCCCAAACTGGTTAAATTATTAGTATTTACTAAATTTACAGGTCTAAATTGTTCATTTACAATTAAGGGATAAATTTCTGTTGTTTGAAAATCATCTGAATTTGAGCTTACAATTAATTTATTTATAAAACTTCCCATTAAATAATCAAAAGTTTCATTTGATGTTTTATCATTTCTAATAGTATTATTTTCAAATACTAAATGAATTTCAGTTTTTTTTGAATTAAGGTAATTTTTTATTTCTATATCATTTATTTCTTTAACTTTATTTTTTAATGTTTTATATCTATCACTTAAAGAATTAATTTTTAATTGATGTTCATATTGATTGAATGTATAAATATCAGAAAATCCTATATCTTTTAAATAATATTTCATTTCATGTATACATTTTTTTCCATCATGTTTAGAATAACATAATAATGAATAAAAACCAAACATTGTATTTAAAATTAGTCTATTAAAAGAAAAAATTGTTTTATAAAAATAAATTTTTTTCAAAAGTAAATTATTTAAATAATTTTCATAAATTAAAGCAACTATTGCAATTATAATAACTAATAAATTTAAAATTATAATAACCAGATTATTTCCATTTTGATGTTTATTAGAAATATTTTTTTTTTTATTTAATAAAGAAAAACCTATTCCTAATCCTTTTACAGAAGAAACAGAATTTGAATCAAATGCATTTAAAACTGAAGTTAAATCATTTTGTGCTGATAAATTATATAAATTATCATCTTCTCCCATATTAAAAAATACTGTACTAGCTTCTTTTAATATATTTTTATTTTTTACTTGTTTTAAAGTATAAATATTATATACTTTTTGATATACTAATTCATTATCAACAATTGAAAATAAATTTATTAATTGATAAGATATATTATTGACATTTATATTATCTAATTCTTTTATTTCTTTTATTAAAGGTTCCAAGATTGTTAATTCTGTTTTAGAAGCCAAATTTAATATTTTTTCAAGAATATTATTTAAATATTTTACATAAGTTTTAAAATGAAAAGTGTAATCATTAATATTATGAATAAAACAATTTAAATTTATATTAATTTGAAATTGTTCTAAAATTTCAATTAAATTTTGATTAATATAAAGTAAACTTTGTAATGATTGACTTATTAAAATTATATTTTCTTGATTTGATGAATAATCTCTTTCAGTAATTAATAAAGGTTCATTTCCTAATTGATAATATCCATCCAAATATGTAATATCATTTTTTAATTTTGGATATATTTTATAAATATAAATAAATTGTCTTAAATTTTTTTCATTATCCCAAACAAAAAATTTAAACATTTGTCCTCCAATATTTTTTTCTTGAGTTTCATAATCAAAATAAAATTTTTTTTTTGCAATTTGAATAAATTGAGAAGGAAACATTGAATCAATATTTTCATTCCATAAAAAATTTAATTCTTTACCAATTTTTATTATTTTACTTCCCATTTTTTGTAATTCAATTATTATTTTTAATTGTTTTTCTGAATGATATTGTTTTTCTAACATTTCTTCATAAATAGAAAATTCTTCATTAATTAATAATAATGAAGTAGGATCTTTTGTTATTCCTCTATTAAATAATCCTTCTAAAATAACTCTAAATAAAATTGTTTGATATTCATCTTTATATGATGATGTTGATAATATTTCATAATTTTTTTTTATTTTTTTACTTAAATCATTTTTTAATTTTGTTATATTGTTATAATTGTTTATTTTTAAATAATTTCTTTTTGTAATAAAATTTTGATATTCTGATAAAAAATTTTTTGTTACTTCAAATAAATTAAAATAAGCATCATTATATATTAAAAAATTTGTATTATTTTGAAATGAATAAGATTGGCATAATAATTCATAAAAGAATTTTAGATCATAATATAAAACTAAATTATATTTTTTTAATCGTATTAATATTTTTCTTGTTTCAAATAATAAATAAAAATTATTTTGTTGATTAGTCATTAATTCAAGATATATTTTACATATAATATAATAAAATAAATTTATATCTTTATCTAAATTTTTATTTTGACTATCTTCTTTAAATTTATTTGAAATAAAAGTTAAAAAATTATGTAATAAAATATTATTATTTTTCATACTTTTAATTCCAGATTTTGTATTTCTAATATTAGTTTGAATTAAAGGCATTTTTTCATCAGAAATCTTAATTTTCATTGCAAAACAAATTTGATTTAATAAATAATTAAAATTTGAATGCTGATAATATTCACACAATAATTCAAATTTTTCTTGAGTAAAAGAGTTATTTTCAGGAGTTATTGGAGTTCTGATTACTTTTAATATTTTATAATATCTTAAATATATAGTTATAACTAAAGCAGATAAAAAACATAAAACTATATAAATACAATATAAAGAATTATTGTTTCTTATAGAAGGAAAAATTATATGAAATACAAACAAAAAAAAAAGAAAAACAAAAATCATTCCTTTTGAACAATTAACTAAATTAAAACAATTTGATATTACAAATTTAAGAACAGAACATGAAATAATAATAAAATTAAAAAGAATAAAAAATACAATAATAGTATCAATATAAACATTATGTGAAAAACAAGTAGATAATTTAAGTAATAATGAGAAATAATCAGCATAAAACATATATTTTCCATCATAAACATATTTATAATCTAAATCATATTTAATACTTAATCTAAATGTATTAAAATATTGAATATTTAAATAAAATGTAATTGAAAATATTATTATCATTGTAATTATAATCAAATAATTTTTTGAAATTATTAAATAATTTATTATTACTTCATATACATAAAGTGAACCTGTTCTAAAAACAACATGATCATATAAATTTACTAAAATGATTTTAAAATAAATAGTAAATGACTTTTTTGTATAAATTCCTTTTTTTTTATTTTTTTTCTCTATAATTGAAAAGATAGCAAAAAAAATAATATAAATAATAACAAGAGATAACATTGGAATCAAAATATAAATTGGATATAATTTATCATCATTTCTTAATTTTCTAAATAATTTATAAAAACTTATTTTTTTAATATTATAAAGAGTTTTATTATTAATATTTTTAAATGGGTCAGAATCTAATATTTCCTTATAATAATTTCTTAATAAAAAAGGAGCTTCTATAAAATCTATAAAAATTGGATACATTTCAATTATTATTAAAATTAATAATATCAAATTATTTGTTAAACTATATTTTGCTAGATTTGAATAATAAAAAAATCTTGCTTCATCCATTATTTATTTATAAAATTTTTTTAATTTAAAAAAAGTATTCATATATTCATTATTAGCAAAGGCTAATTTTATAATTCTAAATTATTTATCTATTTATTTATATTAAAAATTTGTTATTTATTAATAAAAACGATATTAAAACTTTTGGAAAGAAAATTAATTTTATATCTTTATCAAATTTATATATTAATAAATAAAAAAATATATTTTAAATCAAAATAAAAAAAATGTTTATAAGGTCTCTCGACTTAATAACTCCAAAAATAAGTTTATATTTTAATGGAAGGAAATCTCATAGTTCAGTATTTTCTGGATTATTAACATTAATAACATATTCTTTAATATTTACAATGTCAATATATTTTTCATTTGACTTAATAAAAAGGCAAAATCCAAGTGTATTTTATTTAAATAGATTTATAGATGATGCAGGAGTTTTTCCAATGAATTCTTCATCAATCTTTCATTTTTTTCAATTTACATTAGAAGATAACAATATTGACATAGTTGATTTTGAATCAATTACAATAGTAGGAATGGAACAATATATAGGAACATATACTGCAGATAATAATTTAACAAAATATAATCATTGGTTATATGGAAATTGTGATATGAATGATATAAAAGGATTAGAAAATTATATAACTTTTCCTCATTTTAATCAATCTGGATGTATTAAAAAATATTTTAATTCTATTGAACAAAAATATTATAATATTAATGAAAAAGGTTTTGTTTGGCCTATTTTAATTCATGGTTGTAGTCATCCTAATAGAACTTATTATGGAATTATTATTGAAAGATGTAGAAATTCTACTTTAAGAGATAAATTTTGTAATACTCCTGAACAAATTGATAATTTTATTAATACTCATGTTGGTATATCTCTTCAATTAATCGATCATTATAGTCAAGTTAATAATTATGATGAACCTTTTAAAAAATATTTTTATACTTTAACTAATGGTTTATTTAATAATGAATTTGCAACTAATCATTTAAATTTAAATCCTGCAAGAGTTAAAACACATAATGGTTTCTTTTTTGATAATATTAATATTATTAATTCATATACTTTTGAACAAAATGAAAAAATTACAGATAAAACTAATGGAACTGGAATTTATTGTGCATTTTATTTTTGGATGCAAAATAGATTACAATTATATGAAAGGACATATAAAAGAGTTCAAGATATTTTAGCTAATGTAGGAGGAATAACAAAAGCAATTACATTATTAGCTCAATTGATTAATACGCTTTATTATAAATATATTATATTATTAGATACTGAAAAAATTCTTAATACAATGATAAATGTTGATATATTAAAACAAGATACATCTTTTTTAAATAAAAGTCAAACTCAATTAAATAATTTTTTACCTAAGTATCAGAATTCGAATTATCAATTAAAAAATCGTATAAATCCAACTTTAACACAAACTTCGAATTATAATAAGGAAAAAAGGAAATTGGAAATTAATTTTTGGATATATATTTTACATTTTATAAATTTTAATAAAAAAACAAGAAAAATTAAACTTTATGAAAAATTTAGAATAAAATTAATAAGTGAAGAACATATTATACATAATCATCTAAATGTATATAAATTAATGAAGATTTCTGAAAAACAAAAATTTATACAATATAAAGATGGATATGAATTGAATGATATAATAAATTATTTATAAATCATTCAAATTTCAATAAATCTTTAATTTTTTATTATATTTAAGATAAATAAACAAAATAAATTATATTTAAATATTAAAGACATATTAAGATATTTAATTTTATATATATTAAAAATATGTTGATAAATTATTCTATAATTTATTAAATATCAATCAAATAATATTATAATAAAATAAATATATATTAATAAAAAAATTGATATTTTAATATACAAATTTTTATACAAATTTAACTGTTTAAAAATGATTCAATTTAATCATGATATTTTACAATAAAATTAATAAGATTTGAATCCAAATAATAATATTCCTAAAGGAAATGTAAAAATGAATAATTATATTTCTAATGAAAACTAATTTAATTTATGATTTTATATTTCTCAAATTTGAAAAAATAAAATAAATTCAAACTAAATTAAAATTTTTTTCATTAATATATAATTGAATACACAATTTATTAAAACATTTTTATGTAAATTAATCTATTTTTTTCAAAATTAATAAATTCCAAATTACAAATCTTTGAAATTATTTATAATTTAATTAATAAAATGAAATTAATAAAAAAAAATATATTTTTGCATAACATGATTATTTCAAGTTTATTAATTATTAAATTAATTGTTGATTTTTCATTATCAATTATATTTTAATTGTGTAAAAAATACATTTATTTAAATGAAAATATTTTAGATAACAAAATAATATTAATTAATTTTTCTTTACTTATTTTTCTTATTTAATGATAAATTAATAATTTTTATTTTAGTCATAATAGCATATTTTAGTGGATTATATATATA